>ERZ1034913.51-NODE-51-length-120787-cov-4949.386501_pt1 | contig 120787 bp, 140 predicted proteins | sample MGYA00520697_ERZ1034913 | MGnify/ENA primary metagenome ERZ1034913 (study PRJEB33766, sample SAMN09781786) | gut metagenome | biome: gut microbiome | host: Homo sapiens | place: Madagascar | study: EMG produced TPA metagenomics assembly of the PRJNA485056 data...
AATCAATCTCATCAATATTTCCCAATACTTCATTATCAGAAGATATATCTTTGGTTTTGTTGGATAAGGCGGTGAGTTTGGTGCTAACGGCTTTCTGGCTCATTACCTTATCCTCAGCTTCGCCTGATTCTTGGGCAATGTTTGCAGAATTGAACTTCTTAGCCAGTTCTGTATCGACCTCTGACTTCTCTGCCTTAGTGCCAATAGTGACATTCAGTGCTTTGTTCTTTGCTACAAGTTCATCAATGGCTCCTTGGGCGGTGACAGCAGTCATACCACTAGTCTCGTTGTTATAAGAGACAGCATTGGCAGTAGATGCTCCACCTGAGACGGTGATGTCTTTGATGGCATTCTCTAGCTGATGGGTCTTTTCACCTATTTGTTGCAAGTTCTCTTGGTCTCCTTCAAGAAACACTTGCTTTGCAGAGGCAATCTTACCCTTCTTGGTCTTGGCTAGAAGCTCGTCTGTTAAATTTATACTCATATTATATAATCTTTATACGTTTATGATATTACTAAATTCCATGTAGCTGCGGTGAGAGGATTGGCGGTTCTGTATGCCTTGAAACTGCCTAGATTATTTGTGATAGTCTGAGGAGCAGCAAGAGTTACATCAAATCCTGCACTGGTTACACGGCTGATTGAGAGATAACTAGGTACTACTAGCCAGATGTAATCATTGTCCTTGGTAGTTACCTTTGGATTGAATGACACTCCTGTGGATGATACCTTGTTGAGTGTATTGAGGATTTCAGCTGTCATAGTGTCTGCTGGGTTTTCTCCTGAATAGAACAAGTATCTTGTCTGGCTAGCGTTCTTGCTAGTTCTTCCCTGCTTAGTTACTTCAAATCTAAAGATTTCTCTTGCTCCTTGTATAGGTGTATTCAAGCTACTATTTGATGTTGGATAGTTAGTAAGAATAGTTTCTGCTGTATCATTAACCTTTTTAGTAATACTCAATGTATCAGGAACTAAATACTCATTATCACTCTTAACAGAATAAACAACATCAGTCTTCATTGTACTAACATTAGGATTAACAGTAAATCCCAATACTATAGGATATACAGTATCATTAAGTTTATTCAAGTTTTTATCTACATCCTGAATCATAGTAACCAGTTCATCAGGAAGACCTGTTGCAGCATCCAACGCTTTTCTTAACTCTGGGTCAAGTTTGTCTTTAGTAAGAGAATCCTTAGCCATCTTTTCATTTGTTACAGAACCATTCTGTAGTTTTTCTGTGGAAACAGCATCCTTAGATAACTTTCTATTAACAATACTCCCATCAACAACCTGTTCTGTATCTACAGAGTCCTGTGCCATTTTATCATTAGTAATGGCTTCATTCTTAATTTTAGATGTTTCCACTGATGACTCTGCAAGCTTTTCTGTTGTAACAGATTCGTTCTTTATCTTACTGGTAGTCACACTATCTACAGCAAGTTTTTCACTAGTGACATTCTCATTAGCAATCTTATCAGTTTCTACTGCACCTGAAGCAATCTTAGAAGTAGTTACTGCACCCTCATCAATAACTCTCTCAACTACTGCACTATCACCTAATTTACTATCAGTAATAGCCTGTTCTGCTATCTTAGGAGTAGTAACAGCTTCATTTGCCACTTTCTCAGTAGTGACATTTTCATCTGCTATCTTAGTAGTAGTGACAGAGCCGTCCTTAATGACAAGAGTAAGCTTCTTACCAGGCTTATCCTTAAGAGCTGCTTCACCTATATATTTCTCTTTACTCATAACTTATCTATTATTTTTGCACAAAGATACATATATTGGATATAATCTATTAGTACCTTATGAATTCCCTTATGAAAGTTAAAGCAAACAAAAAGATAAATTAGATGCAATATCCTACTAATTTTGTCGTTCATCTAATAAACATTTTCAATATATAAGATTATGGAATCAAAAGAATTTAAGGCTGCTAAAGAGCTTCTTAATAAAAAACTCAGCGACTTAGGTATTAACTTAGATGATAGTAAAGCAAAAGAAGTATATGAATATCCATACAATGGAAGTAAATGTAAAGAGATTACCTCTTTATCTGTAGAACAGAGATATGCTTTACTGAATGCTGCTGCCTCTCTCTATACTACAGACAATATACCTAATAATAGACAAGAGGCTAAACAGGTACTTGTTGAGTTTATGCAATTACTTGGACTCAAAGATGAACACTTAACATATTGTATACATCATCAGTCTTGGTTTGACAGAAAGAAGTACATTGATGTTATGAAGACTATTCAGAAGGATAATCCATTCATTCAATTCATCTGCACCTGCAAAGAACTTATAGATTTAGGAGGAGATAATATGTTCATTAACTATACCTTCACAAGACTTTTAAAGGATGTTGGTTTCTCTCAAGAAGATATTTATAATATAGTTAAAGGGAATTACAACTATAGATTTTACAATGAAACAGTAACTGAAGAAGAATATATAGGAGAGAACAACACATCTGTTATTCAAAGTTGGTCATTATTAGAGTTTGCTAAAAACTATATAAAAATGCAAGTTGGCAACTTTGTGAACTCAAATACAGGAGAAGAATTTAAATCTTGCATGTTCATTAAAGAAGATGGTTCTTATGATTATGTAGGATTTCATTCTCAGCTAGGTGAACTCACTCCTGCTGAAATATCAGAAAGAAAGAAGGAACTTAAAGTAGGTCTTACTCAATCAGGAAAATACGTTCTTTATGATCACATAGATGATTGGGAAAATGTAGATTTAGGTTTATAATTATTAAATAAGGAGAGAGTGTAAATAAAGTTAGGCTCTCTCCTTATATATCTTAAGTTATTCTGGAATATCATTATCTCCACTAGAACCAGTATTTACGGAGCTTTCAGAATTAGTAGCAGCCCTCTTGGACTCACGAGGAATAGCAATATAGACATCTTCTGTAGTAGAATCATCCCATATAGTACCTGAGCCATCGATCTTTGAAGTACCAGCAGGAACTACATAGATTTCATAGTCTGAGAGGTTACCATTGCCAATAGCACTTCTAAGATGCTCGTTAGTAATGTTGCCATTAGCATCTACTAACTGACTATACTCTTGTGAAGATAAAGCTCTAGCTCCACTTAAATCTTCCAAAGGAGCACCTATACTAGTTTCATCATTAGTGTCTTTATACTTAGTACCAGTCTTAGCACCAATCATTGTTACCTTCTTATTTCTTACATCATAAGCAGTACCACTACCAGTCTTCTTTCCTGATGCAGCAGCTTTGGCTTGTGCAATAGCAGATGCTTTCTGTAATGAAGGATCCTTTGTTGGGTCATAAGAAATAGTACCAGTCTTTTCATTATAAGTAAGACCCTGTGAAGCAAGACTAATATTCTGTCCTCTTCTAGTAAGTTCCATTTGTTGTCTAGCCCTAGCATCAGCAACTCTTTCAGCCTTTGTAAGTACTCCAAGGTCTCTCTGAGGATTATGATTCTCCTGATAGATAGCACCATCAATCATACCATTGATAACACTTTGTCTAGCCCTTTGAAGATTATTTCCTGTAAGATTCTGATTAACTCCTCTTTCTTCAAGAATAGCATCTGCTGCCATCTGTAACTCTGGAATTGTAGACATATCTTTGTAGAACTTCTGAATGGTGTCTCTACTATAACCCATCTTCTGAACATAATCTCTATAATACCCATTCAATGTGCTACCAGCATCACCAGCAGAGAATACCCTAGAAGAAGCAGCTTTACCTGCTGCTGCTCCTCTAGTATAAAGTTCATTACCACTGATATTATAGAGATTAGGAGTCTCGCCATCCAAGAAAGAATCAATATCAAGATTATCTATAGCATAAAGCATAGAGGAATCCTGAGCACTAAGACTTCTTCTCAGTTTCTTCTCTTCTCTCATAGCTTCATCTGCCTGGAGTAATCTACCTATCTCTCCTTGGTATCTTCTTCTCATAGAAGTCAATGCTCTCCTATTAGACATAGACAAACCATTATGTACTAAGTCTTCTGCCTGTTTAGCTAAGTCATTAGCATAGCCTTCATATAGTTTTCTAGCCTTACTTCCTTCTGGTAAGGTCTCACTAAGGTATTTAAATTTATCTGATTTGTCTGACAAATCGTTGTATTGTTCTTCACTCTTTTCATAAGCATCCTTATATGCAGAAAATGGTACTAACATCTCCTGCATAGAGAAAGGTTGAAAAGAATTATCTACAACAAATGCATAATTAGCCATATACTCCTACTCTTTAAAATGTTAAACCTCTTTTTCTTTTAATCTTACCACCACAGGATTTCTTTGTAGTAACTACTCTCTTACCAGCATTACTCTTAGGAGTCATTACACCAAAGATACCATCAGCAGCCATATCAGCAATCATATTATGTTGAGCATTCTCACGTCCTAAATCACTGATACCTTTGAAAAGGCCAGAGACATTACCATAGATACCTTGATTCCAAGCAGCATCAGCAGCCATTCTCTGTCTTGCAGCATCCATCTGCATCTGTGCTCTAAACTGTCTTTGCCTGTTAGCAATCTCTGCATTAGTTGCAGAAGTCTTTGTAAAGGCATCTGCATTATACATATCAGTACCTCTATTAAACTCAGCAACCTTCTGCCTCTTAGCATCATTGTATTCAAGAGCTTTTCTATATAAATCACCATCTGCAATCTGACTATTATAGCCATTAGCAAGAAGTCCTGCCATCTTGGTTCCTATAGGAGAAGCATTGTTGAGAATAGCTCTATCTGTTGCTCTACTATTAGCATCCATCCTATTCTGCTCATACCATATATCCATAGGATTATAGGTAAGATAGTTGTCAATAGTCTTGTAACTAGCTAAGGCAGGACTACCGCTAGCTGCTTCTACAGCTGCATCCATTCTAGAATAATCAGGTTTACCAATACCCATAGCCTGCATACCTAAACCTACTAAAGGTCCAAATAATCCTGCATATCTTAACTTCTCATTCTTATGCTTAGGTGTTATTTCTTCTTGATTATCTTCATTATTATCAGTACCATCAATACTAACAACAGGTTTCTTATAGTAGTTATATGTATAGTTACTCTTGTCATCCTGCCAACTATAATTGCCAGTTCTAGTCCAATCCTTAGGTACATTTCCATATATCTCCTCTATACTTCCATCATCATTTACTACTTTATTGATCACCTGATTGCTTCTATCTGTTAATGTTGGAGTTAAATGGAATCTACCTGCTTTACCATCATATCTAAGTTTCTTGAATATATCTCCTGCATTATCTGCAAGCGAAGTATAACCATCAGAATCTCTAAAGAGAGCAACAGGAGTACCATTAGGATTTATAGAAGTACCATTAGCTGTATCTGCAAGAGTCAACAGAGCATTATAATCATCTTCTGATAATTTCTTATTAGGATCTTCCCATTCTATATTCTTATAGGAGTAATCATCAGAATTGGACTTATACTTAATGCCTTTTGCCCTATCAATTACACCAAGCATATAGTCTGTATATGCCTTATAATTTGGATCTGTTTCTAATTCCTTGATGTTCTTATGCTTCCCATAATTAAAGTTCTTATCAATCGCATAATTACCATTGGTGTTACCAGGCACTTTACTAGCCTTATAATCATCAAGAACCTTACTAAAACCACTCAAATCATATCTCTTATTGACACTTGGAATATAATTACCAAAGTCATATCCATTAGTGATAGCATCAGCTATAGCAGGATTAACACCATTCAAAGCATCTATAAACTGCTTATTCTTCAAGATATTCTCCCAATCAGTAATCTTATCTACTTTTTTATCTGCTGCCCATTTATCAAAGTCACTATCTGTATACAAGCCAAGAGCATTATATATCTTTTTCTTCATATCTCCACCTTTATCATACTTATTTATCTTACCACCACAAGCATTCATCTGAGGCTCTTCTACTATTGGTTGTTCTACAGGTTGCTGCATCATCTGTTCATTTGCACTCTGCTGTTCTGCTTGCTGAGGAACTTCTTCTACAGGCTGTTCCATTTGTTGCTGTTGAGCCTGCTGTTCTTCCATAGCTACTTGCTGCATAATAGCTCTCTGTTGGTCTGGAGGAAGAGAGGCAAATACTTCTTGTGCTTCCTTAGTCTGCATTTCAGATTTTTGTCTTTCCTGCTCATCTGCAAGATCATGCATCTGTTTCTCTAAACCAGCTTGACTAATAGCATCATTAGGTCTTTCAGTACTTTCCTTCTCTAACTTCTTAGATAAATCTGCATAACTAATATCCGCATTCTTACCTACATGGAATCTTTTCTTTGTTTGAGCATCAGCTTTTATTCTCTTGGAGAAGACATAATCATCAAATATGGTCTCTCCCTCTTCTACAAGATTAGGTTTTCCTTGGACATCTGTGCCTAACTGTACACCATCATAAGGATTTTCTTCGTGGCTCAGACCTGCATCTATATGCATTAAACCATTACTGAAATCTGAGCCATTAGTCTGCATATCTCCACCTAAAGCAAACTTAGTAGCATTTCTAGCAAAGTTTGCTCTCTTAACTACCTCTGGAGAATACTTGTCTTTATTAGCCAATACATGGGAAGCAAACTCCTGTACTCCCATACCATGCTCTTTAGCTTCCTTAGTAAACAATCCTCTATGACTCTTCTTAATATGTATACCCCCACCAAGAGCAAAGAGTGGAGTACTTGCTAAACTACCAAATATGTTGGTAGGTATTTTATTCTTCACTTCTGCTGACTTGTTTTTTGAAGTAAGATAGTCAGACATGAAGTTATAATCTATTGCTCCCATATTATTATTGTTATCTGTTATACTTAAAGGACCACCAAAAGCAGCAAAGTTAGTAAACACAGAATCATCCAGATTCTTATCTACATTCTCTGCACCTGTTGTTATAGCATGGTTAGCATAAGCTTGTGCTGTAGCTTGAGTATTTTTTAAAGCTCTGTATTTCTTACCTACTTTATGAGTAAACCATCCATCTTTGCCAATATCACCCTTACTGAAATTTAATGCTGCTGTAGACAAGTTAGCAGTTTTATTAAGGAAATCATCAGATGTTGTTGCGCCTGTAATACCTTCTGCATTAGTCCTCATAGCATTAGTATGATTCTCAATACCATTAATGGTATCTTTGTTCCATTTAACACCAAAAGCAGCATTAGTAAGACCTCCTATAACTTTAAGACCTGCTCCAGCAAGCATTCCCAAACCATTACCACTCATAGCACTAGTCTTAAATAATCCTACACCAGCATCACTCAAACCATTTCCTACAGCAGATTCTCTACCTCCTGCAAGATAATGTACTGGGTCAGCAGCATCCCAAAGACCTCTAGGATTCTTTTCACTTCTACCAATAAGACCAGTCATCTCTAAACCTATACCAGTAAGAGCCTGTCCTACAGCAGCCTTATTTCCTGCACTACCTTTAAATGAGCTGAAGGGATTATTCTTAGCTGCCTCTGTACCAAATCCATTAACTAAATTCTGAGAGTTCTGTACAGCTAGCTTACTTTGTAATCCATCACTCCAATCTGTAGGCATAGTAACATTAGGCTTGAATAACTGAGGAACATGATAATCTAAGCCAGAGGAATTTCCACTCAACAGCCCAGGCTCACTCAGTGAAGTATCTAAGGTACTGGAGAAAAAACCATCAAATACATTCTGATGTTCTCTATCTATACCTTGAGCAAACAATGGTTTATTCCACTTATTTGCTGTATATAATTTATTTTTCTTTTTCATTTGAGTAACATTTTACTGCAAAGATAATACATAGTTAGTAACAATGTTATTCCCTTAATACTATAATAAAAATAGGTAAGAAAATCATTAAGATTCCCTCACCTATCTTTGTAATTAACTAAAATATGTTGCCATGATGTCATGTATCTCCGTATTAATCTGAGCAAGAGACTTTGATGCAGAATTCTTGGTAAGCTTTATATATGCCCAAGGATTCCTTATTCTATCCAAAGGTCTAGCCTTAAATCTCTTGATACCCATAGGTGCTTCAGTATCAGAATTAACTTCTGCATTATCCCTAGGAATATCACATCTCCACATTCTGAACTTTCTAGCCAGGATACCATTATCTTTACCATGAGTAAACCTATCACCTCTATTTCTATTACTAAGATTTAAGATACCATGCTGATATTCATTCCAAACTTCCAGGCTGTCAAATGGAAGATAAGGAGTAAACTTGCCATTACTTACATTATAAGTTCCTTCTTCCTTCACATTAGCTCTAAACTCTAGGTTAGTGAATATTTTATCCAGTTGAGGATCCTGATTACCAATAAGTGTCATGGAATAAGGTTTATTCTTTCCAAAGAAATTACAAGCCTGACCTGCCTGATGCTTCCAAAGTTTATTATCTCTAATCCAGATACCTACATCATCAAAATTCTCTAAGAATGGTGAGCCTTCATAATCATAGAATGATGTAAAGCACTTGAGTTTCTCTGAGTAAGCTAATGATGTTTCATTATTGATGAATAATACATCTTGATTTAACTTATCATAAACAGCCTTAAAGTTATTATAATCCTGAGGATTCCATTTATGAAGACTATTACTAGAAGGAATATTCTGCTTAGCCCATGAGTTAAAGCCTAAATCTGTAGAGATATTGGCCAACTGTCCATTGAAGAGATAAATACTCTTATCATTATTATCCATGAAATAAATACCTGCAGGAGTCTGAACTATAGACCACTTATTGGGACATCCAATAGTATCAGATAAATATCTCTTACCTTGAACTTTACCACTATTGGCAATCTCAATAGGAACACCTGTAGAAGATGCTATCTGCACATTCTCATTATAGAGTATCTGAGAGATACCACTATCCTGAAAAGCTATGATTTGATCATTAAGCCTATTAAGAGAATTAATCTGTCCCTTATCACCATCCAACTCTAAGGTAGAAGCCAAAGTAACATTAGTCCATAAATCAATATCTGCACCACTCTCCTTAGTCTTGGAATAGTAAATATGATTAGGATAGCTTAATTCACTAATATCCTTAGTATCAAGTTTCCTAGATGTAAAGAAGTTATTCTGCTGAGAATACACAGGATTGAGCTTATTAAAGTTCTCTGGTCTCATAGTATAATTCTTTATCTGTCCTCTATTCTTGTCATACCTTCCATCTATATTCACATGAGTTTCACACATAAATGATAGTATCTCTGTATTCTGATTCACATCATCATTGGTAAATGGGTAGGTCTTCAAGCAATCATACCTCTGATAGAAAGTATCACCTTCTGTCCAATACAAGGTTACTGAGTTTACACTGGAATCAAAAGGTACAGCCTCTCCACAAACCAACCACTTGTTAACCATAACTGCAGATTTTCCTTTTCCTCCAAATCTACTGGAGTCATCTACATCCTTATAGAGTTCTGCTAGCCATAGGAAATCTAACTTCTGTGAGAATAACGTGCTAACATCATAACTAGCTTGAGTAAAGTTAGTAATAGTATCTCCCCAAAATGTAGATGTTCCTAAACCTTCTGTATATACGTACTTTCCAAAAGAAGAATCACCATACGTAGCATAAGGTAATATAGGTAGTACGCTACTCTCTGTTGTTTTATCAGGTGCATCTAAGGCTATCACTGCATGAGAAGTTGATTTATACTTCATAGATATAGGCTTTGTTATCTTCGACCAATCTTTAGTCAAATATGTATTACTGTCATGATCCATAAGAACCTTATATCCAATCTCATTTGTCAGTACCTTATCTATATTAGGATAATAATTTATCTCTGCTGTACCCTTAGCCTGTTTTGGTAACCTAATGTTTCTTACTTCATCATTTTCTGTCAAATGGAACTGAGTACTTATATTCTCAAAATCTAAATTTTTTAGGTTATGAGATTCCATGTAAGCAGAGTTAATAGAGAAAAGAATATGAGATTCTTTCTTTGTCTGTAAGTAAGAAGAGGCATAAAAGGTTCCTTTGTCTGAAGTACTTTCTTTTTCTCTTGTATCATTGTTCATAGAACCAGCTCTTTGCCAAGGGTATACAAGGAAATTATAACGACTTCCTGTAGTTATTCCATCAGTCTGATTAACATCATTTTTTACAGTAACATCATTCCATAAGTATTCAGAGACAAGTCTCTTTCCTCCTGAACTACTGATGTTATTATGGATAACATTATCACTTTTCTCTCCAATACCAAAGTTATGACTAGTTACAGTATTTATATTATGGTAGGTTTCTAACATATTAGAAGAAATCTTAATGGAATGGGCAGAAGCATACGCAGTAACAGGAATAGCACCTACTATTCTAAGCTCTAAGCCCTCTACACCATAAGATTGAACTTCAGTATCAAACTCTATATCTGGAGAGTTGAGAGTTACAATACTCTGATCAATGAAGAACTGGGTATTAGATTTTCCATTACTTTGATCATAAGTATTAAATGGAGATGAATAACTTTTAACTGCTCCCTCTATTTCCAACTGTTTAGCATCGCTAGGATTACTTGGTTCAGTACTATTATAAGCACTAGTGACAAAGTCATTGGTCGTATATAATGAATCATAATGGGTGAACTTAAGTGCATTACCACTTGCTCCACTATCATCAACAATATAGGAACTATCATCAGCAAGAGAAGTAAACTCTAAGGTATAAAGAATTCCTCCTGCATAAAATTTAAATATATATGGATTTGGAGCACCATCATCAGTAGGCTTCATATAATAACAGAGATTGTTTCCTGTTTTCTTCATTCTCTTATAGAATGAAAATGCAACTTTCTCTGTCCTTACAGTATTAAGACCATCTATATAATGAGTACTTCTATGTCCTGTAGTAGTATCTGTTTCATAGTCCTCATCCCCTTCTTCAACAAGTCTATCACTAATAAAAGCATATCTTACTTTATCTAATCCAGATAATGTACCCAAATTTACAGCAGCTATAAATGGCAAAGGGTAAACTTCCTGAATGTTAGTTAATGTTCTATCATCGCCAACATAATCTGGTTTAAACCTCTCAGTCTCAATATAACTATAACGTAATTCACCCCTTGACAGATTTTCATCTACATAAAGATTGTCAACATCTGCAACAATGACATAAACAGATTGAAGTAATTTGTTATCTTTAAAATAACTATTAATTGATTGAGATACTTCCTCATCTGCATTAGAGTTAGAATCAATAATCTTAGAGGATATATTTATCTTTAAGTCGTCATAAGACAAAACTGGTGCAGAAGTTCCTGAATCAGATAGGGTATAAGGTCTGAAGAACCAAGATGCCTGGGCATAAGGAGAACTATCAATTCTATCTTTAGCATTGAATACTGTAGGATTCAATACTCCCTGACAAAGAACATTTCTGTCTCCTATTGAAGGATAAACTATAACAGGTCTGATACTCTGATAGACAGAATAAAAGTCCTCCTCAGATTCATTCTTACTAGCATTGTATTTCTCAGCCAAAGTAGCAATTACTATATCTGCTTTTGCATATATCAATGAAATAACATCAGAAGTTACTTCTGTGGCAGGATATAAGTTATTTGTTACATCATCCATAAAGATTGGTTCAGACCACTCTCCAGTTTTCTTCTGTAATTGAAAACCAAACCTATAGGTCTCTCCACCTTTAAAGGTAGATATTTCCCTAAGGTTATGAGTAAGCATATTGGTATGAGAATATATACCTGTGGTATGATCTAAGGTAAAACTTTTTTTATTACCATCATTCATAAAGGTAATACCCATACTTATACCTTCATTTCTTTGTTCATCAAAATAATCCTGAATACTGGTAACCAATGAATTCTTTTGAGTAATGTTTCCCAAGAATAAAGTATTATCATTACTAGTCATTGTCAATGCTGTAATATCCTTACCTCCTATATATAATAACTCTGTAGGATCTATCGTTGAACCAGTTGTTCCATTATCTACATATATAATATTTGCTAATTTTTCATCTTCATGGTCAGGACTACTTGGAGTATCAGGAACAATAGGAATATCAGGAGTCTCTGTACCTGTATCTACAGTTACATTCTTATTGGTAAGATACCATAACTGAGAGCCAAAATCATAGATAAGCTCCAGATTATTAGACCTAATAACACTAGCAGGGATCAAATCATGATTCATACATAATGCCCAAGAATCATATTCTTCAGCAGCAGTTATATTAGAGCAAACTTGATCCCAATCCTGGCTTAATCTGAATTTGACATAGTAATCCTTGAATTCATATTCTTGATAATTATTATCAGGGTCTTCCATCATATCTATGATTTGCTGTAAATCACAGAAGATACCACCCTCTTGCTTGGTAGATTCATCATAGCCATTCAAGGTAAACTGGTCTTGAGGACTAAAGCTTTTGCTAGGGATTCCATCAAAAGGAGTAACATTAACTGTATAGGACCCTTTTGAAAGAGTCATTCCTTTAATCTTTCTGCCAAGTTTACCATTGGAAATCTCTTTAGGAAGAAAAGGAAAGTCTTCATCCGTATAGACATAGTTCTTAGTAACTGTATCACTAGAGTCTCTTCTTGCATTGGTAAATGAATTCTCTTTTCTTTTAGCTTTAGTAATTGGAATATCTTCTATTCTCTTGACAAAAGGTGTAGCATTAAGAGAGCTTCTTTGAATAGAATACAACCTAATATAATCAAAGTTATAATCAGGGTTGTTAATCTTAATATTGAAGCTAGAAGTTACCTTATCTTCAGGAGAAGCACCTCTATCACTATGAGATAGATAATATAGAGTAGAAAGATAGGCAATATTGCTTTCCTGACCATACCTATTTATATAGGTAAATACATACTGAATTACTCCTGGGGAAAACAATCCTCCAGCAGAAGTATTCATTGTGATATTCACATCACTATCTTTCATTTTGAAAGAAGGTACAAAATCAAAGAAAGTACTTAACTTTGTGGGTTCTGTATTCCATTTCTTTATTTTACTGTCAGTAGCAGCAATGTTAATCATTCTAGGCTGATTCCTATTGTCTGTCCAATATACCTTTTGAATATATACAGCTTCATAAGCAACCATTGTCTCCAAAGGATACTGCACATGAAAGTTAAGATTACCCTCAAAGAGCAATCTTGCAGTCATAATAGTCTTCTGAGTATCAGAGAACTTAAAGATGTATATTCTATCAGGAGTGGTATCACTAACTTTTGTGCCAGCAGTAGTGGTAAAGATAACTAACTGATGATTAAGTACTGCAGTACCAATAGGAGTCCCATAGAATCCCTGATAATCTACAGTAGTATTATCCCATGCCTTTATTACTTTTTCTATAGTAATAACTCCAGGACCTTTTTCATTTACCCAAGACATGGTAGTATTACCTTCATTGCTTGCCAATCTAAGGTTGACATTCTCAAAGGCAAACTCTGAATTAAAGGCAGAAACAGACATATCTCTGTTCATACCTTTTGTTTTCCAATTAATATATTTCTTAGCCATATTAGTGTCTCCTTAAATATTCACGATTACCTAAGTCTTTAAAGCCATTATCAAACTGTCTGACTGGCTTAATCAAAGTATTCATCATTCTTGTAAGGCTCTCCATCTCACTGACACTAGGCATAGTCATTTCACTCTGTAAAAGATGGCTAGCCCAAGCATATTCAGTCTGAGCATTACTAAGTACTCCTGCCAGAATCTTCCCTGTATCAAACTTTACTGTAAATACCTTGACTTTGATGTAAGCTTCCAAGGCATTGAGATAAGTTTCATTATCTATCAAAAGAGGAAAACCATCTTCATCTACAGGAATAGCTTTATAAGCTATCTCTACCTTACCTTCTGGAAAGGAAGTGAAGATAATTCTTCCTTGTGTCTTGAAAGATGGTTCTTCTCTATATTCCTGCATAGGCGGGATATAAGTATCAACTGGAGGTTTCATATTATTGAGTAAATCCTTAGGCTGATTTCTCATGTCAGGCTTAGGTCTTAGCCCTGGAGTAAAGGTATCAGTCATAGACCTTAGACAAACATCAGTCTTTAAGTCCTTCACTTGGATAATAGAAATCAAATCACAAGGAAGAAGTCCCCTAAAGCCCTTGATATCTACAGTATCTATCTTATCTTGATAAAGCTGAGGATAGCCATGTAAGGATATAAATCTGATAGTATGCCTGATTACCTGCTCTAGAGTTACATCTCTTAGAAGAGGATGATCAGTAATATCATCCAGTACTCTCCTGATGTTGGTATATTGTATATTTGTTACCATAATGTATCTATTTTTCCTTTATTAATATTCTCTTTGAGTGCCAGCTTGATGAATCTGTTGAGTTTAAACTCATAGAAGCATTGATTAGTATAGTTGGCACAGAACTTATTATACTTTACATGATATATGTACTTTGTCTCATTCCTAAGGAGAGTCTTGTTATTCCTAGCTTCCAAGTCTTCAAACCAAAGTCTTGTAGTTCTTAGCCAATCTATAGGATAGGTATTCTTAAGCTTTCCATCTACAATACTTACACCACTCTGTATCTTTCTAAGTTCTAATGCCCCCATCCTGCTAGGAAATGTTACTTCCTTACCATTAGCAATATTTTCTGCCAGTAAGTTATTAACTCCTCTGATAATACTATAGAATTCATGTTCCTTCAAAGGTCTGCCTATATCATACCATTGGTGTTTACGAATAGCCTTATAACTATCATAAACTCCCCATGAGTTAGTTACCTTGACTTCCCTAGGAAGAGTTCTGTCATGCAAAGTTTTCTCAAATTCCTTATACTCCATTATTAACTCTGTTTAGTTGATACCTTTGATATATCATCGGCAGCATTGTTATGTTCATCTACTGGCTGATATTTGGCTGAAGTTAATTCTTTAACTACCAGCTCCATTAATGTAGGAACCAGATACTCCCTTATAGGAAATACTTCATCCATAACATCACAAGCCATAGAGCTACCATCATCATTGCATAAGTAACTTGACATTTCATCAAAGTCTTCAAAAACAGCACTCATTCTCACCTTTTTCAAGTATAGAAATTGAGGATTACTGCTATTGAGATATAGATGTAAATCTGGACTCAATGAAACATAGATGATATTCTGTAGGAACTTATTAGTACCCACATACCTCATTCTATCCCTTGGAATATAACTGATATTAATTCCCTGATAGAAGTCTATAGGATATACTCTAGGCTGATTATCCTCTAGAATCTTAGGAATCTTCTTGGTTGTTCTGAGGTAATAACCGCCAGTACAAGGTTCTCCATCAATAGCAGGTACTTTCTCTAAGTTCAGACATATCTGTTGATATTCAAACTCAGAGGCTATATCAGTAGTAGCTTTCTGCTTCTCCTGCTCTTTCTTTATCAAGAAACTCCTATACTTCTTCAGCAGAAAGATGACATGATCTTCCGTCCAAAAACTATCATCAGAAGTAGCAGCCTTTGCCAAGTCCAAGACCATATAAACAATTTCTTTTACTAACATATTCTCTTATTATTAATTATGGCTCAAAGGTAGTACTTTTTAACTAACCTCTGAGCCATATTAAAGAAACTATTTACTGATTTAAGAAAACTTCTTATTCATTATTACTCCTCAGCCATAATAACAATATCAGACTGAGGGTCACTATTTACACTATCAAGGTCATGGATAACCTTAACTACTTCTGTCTCTTCAAGAGTCTTGACTCTCTGAGCCATCTCTGTCATATCACCTAAACGTAATTTTCCCATTTTCAAATAATCTGGATAAGGTATTAAACAACTAGTCCCATAGATACAGTCTAATGCTCTTTCTATAAGACGATAATCTTTCTTACTAAGTAATGCTCTGTAGTCATTATACATAAAGTCCCAATAGAAAGCCATTACCAATAGCTTCTCACTATGAGCCTTTGACATATAGCCCTTTATTTCCAGAGCATGATAATACTTAGACAATGCTTCAAATAATATATCACCCATTGCATCCACAAGTTTTAATAGTTCTACTCTGACAGGACTTTCCTACTTCCTCAAACATCATGTTGAAGAATTTGATTGCAGGAATATAATGCTCTGTCTCTATTGCTGACTTGAATGCATTCCATAGAAGAATGAAATCAATGAATGCTGAAGGAACACTGCAATCTGCTACAAGTTCCTTAGTATAGTCCACAACTCTCTGGTGCAAGACATTCTCATCAAATACTACACCAAGAGTAGTCTCTTCATCAAGTCTACAAGGTGTGCAGGAGCCTGGAGTACCTTTACACTTAATATAAACAAAGAACAAAGTCTTACTCATATCTCCTCTATTAAATGCAATAGCCTTAGGGTCTGACTCCCAAGACCTAGACAAGTCTGATGCTTCAAGAACTAAGTTCAGTTCCTTAGCATTTTCTTCTGCTTTCTTGATATAAACATAGTCTGATGTAGGAAGTCCAGGGTTTGTTTCAGATACTTTATCTGCTGTCTGAATGACAATGGAATCAATGTATATATCATTGAAATAATCTGCCTTGTTTACATGGGCATTGATATACATTCTCTTACCATCATCAGATATTCTGAGTTGATCAAAGATAATCATATTTGTAACTACTCAGCACCCCTATAGAAAACATCTCGTTAATAAAGCATAAACTTGATTTTGCTTATTTTCTTCATCATTACAAACTTTTTAAAGATTGAGTCGATGAGGACGTAGGCTGTTTAAAACAGTTCATTTAGCGAGTTCTTTTCCGATGATGCCTCCAACATGTCTCCTTTGTCTATTATCGCCCTTCAACAGATTATCTGCCAGGAGATGCGTTTTTGCATTTTCCGTAAGTCAAAAGTCTGCGTTAAGGGATGTAAATCGTGATTTTGCCATGTGGAGAAAAATGCTTATCTTTGCACCAAAAATGGCAAGCGACTGTACTGACATAGATGTTGTTTTGCGCCAGATAAACCAGCGTCTGCGCAAACTTGAGAAGTCCGACTCCGAGAAGACTGAGGAGATCGGACGCCTCAACCGTGTCATTAACCAGAAGGACGTGGAGATACATAATCTAAAGACAGAACTTGCTTCCACAAAGGCAGAACTTGCCGTTGCTAAAGAGCGCATCAAGGAACTCGAGGAAACTGATGACGATACATCAAGTACACCAGGAAAGCCCGAGAAAAACAGCAGCAACAGCAGTATCCCTCCATCCCAAGAAAGTATCGCTTCCCGTGAACAGCGCAGGACAACGTCTCTTCGCAAGCCAAGCGGAAAGCCGAGCGGTGGACAGCCTGGCCACAAGGGTCACACACTGCAGACTATAGCAGAACCAGACGTAATTGTAAAGCACGAACCAGTCTATTGTAAATGCTGTGGTCGGCTCTTGATTGATATACCATGCCAGAAGATCCGTAAGACACAGATTGTGGATATCAAGGTGGTCGTAGAGACCTGCGAGGAACAGTATTACGAGAAGGTCTGTGAATGCGGTTGTGTAAACAACTGCGAAGCTCCCAACTGTCGTATCAAGTATGGTGACAACCTCCGTGCACTGGTGACATACCTTAATGTAGTGCAGTGTATTCCGTTCAAAAGGATTGCAGAACTTATATCCGACCTGTCCGGCCAGAATATAAGTGAAGGAACAGTTCAGAACATACTCAAAGAGAATAGCGGCAAGGCAGATGGTGCATACGAGGAAATACGCAAGAGGCTGGAAACAGCGTCTGTCGTAGGAGCCGATGAAACGGGTGCTGCGGTAGGAAAGCATCTGCATTGGAATTGGATATTTCAGAACGACCTGCTTACATACGTGTTTCAGTCAGAATCGCGAGGTCAGAAGGCCATAGATTCCAAGTTCCCAAAGGGACTTCCCTATTCGACACTTGTGACTGACAGACATCAGAGCTACTTCAAGATGAATGTTAAGGATCATCAGGTCTGTCTGGCTCATCTCCTTAGGAATGCAGAGTATCTGAACGAATTGGATTCAAACCAGGACTGGTCACGGAGATTCATCCAACTGATAGAACACTCTATAAATCTCAGAAGAGAGGACAACATTACCTCTAGAAAGATAAAGGTACTGAAGACAAAGATGAAGAACCTCTTGGGTGAAAGCCTCACGCATTTAGATAACGAGTTTGAGAAATTCAAGAGAGGTATCCTTAAAGTCAAAGACTACCTATTTACCTTTCTCTCCAATCCAAGTGTGCCTTACGAGAACAATGCCAGTGAGCGGGGAGTTAGGAAAATCAAGATAAAGCAGAAAGTCAGCGGTTGCTTCCGAACAGACAGCGGTGCCGATGATTTTGCCAAGTTGCACTCCATTGCTGAAACTGCTATGAAGAACGGAAATTCTAAATTCAATGCAATTCTTGCTGTAGTACAACAGTAAGACGATTACTCATGCCCATAGGGGTGCTGAGTAGTTACTCATATTTTCTTATTTATTAATGAAACAAAAAAGAGGGAGAAGGGATATATTTCCCCAATCCCTCTTGTATTATGGTAAACAATTCAGATTTAAGTTACTTCAATGTAGCTACACTAAGACCTGTGGCTGTATTGAAAGCACCAATGATTGCATTGATAACAGTATAATCAGCACCACCACCACTATCAGCCTTTACAGCTGTAGGAACAGCAATGGTAATATCCTTCTCTGACCTGTAACTATTTACACCAGTATCAGTGAAAGCATAATGAATCTCAAAGACATCATAGGTCTTGGTAGGATCTACCATACCTACAGTCTCTACATCATTAGGCCAACCAATCTTTCTATACTGATCACCACGCTCACCAAGGAGGAAGTACTCAAGGTCAGCAATCTTCTTACCATTACCAATCTTAGTGGTAGCAGTTTGCTCAGCAACACTACCCCAAATGAGGTCTGTAGTACCATCATATACAGTAGTAGGAACTACATCAAAATATACTCTCTCCTGTGCCTCTGTACCAAGATGCCATGACTGAGGTTTTTCCTCAATGACAAGACCTGATGCACTAGAGCTGAATGTAAGATATGGATTGTTCTTTGCATTAGCACCTACTTCACGAGAGAAGCAAAGGTTAAGAGCCTTCTCCATTGCTTCATAAAACTGCTTAGCAGTCATACCTTTAACTGCATGTACAGCAGCATCCTTAAAATACTGGTCCTGGTCACTCATGCCATAGAACTGACGGAGATTAATACGGAGGATATAATCCTGACCTACAACAGGAGCACCACCATTTACACTTGAATCCAAGGTTACCAATACCTTTTTCATTGGTGTCTCCATATCAACAGCCTTAATAGCCTTAGCAGCTGTGATATTCTTTACCTGGATGTAATCACTCTTAAGAACAGTATCTGGACCAAGAATCTCAAAGTAAACTTCCTTCTCAATGTCACCAATACTCTTTACCTTCATCTCACCCTTGTTAGCCAAGGCTGTAGCACCAGTAATCAACTTATTTGCTACATAGAACTGTCTGTTCTGTCTTGTTGAAAATACACTCATTTTTATTATGTATTAAATTAAACATAAACCTACATTAGTAGGTTTTAACTATCTCTATTTTCTCTTTGTAAATTATAACCCTTACTCTGAAGAGCCAGCTGTACTGCCCTATCAAGAATCTTCTGATGAAGAGCTTCATGTAAGATACAATCACTAGCCTCACTCTTTTTCTCAATGGTTAAGCCTTCAGGTAAGTCTGTAAGAATAATAGGAGGAACCTTTTTGATATACCTTATATAATATACTGCAATCATATACTTACAGATAATTTCCACATTGCCTTCTGAAAGATTCAATCTTAAAGCTCTCCTATCATTTGCTCCTCTAAAAGGATTATCCTTAATGCTTAGATACTCATCCTGCTTGGTAGGATAAACTTTCATATAAGTTTCTCCTCTGCATTTTCCATTATCAAGTATTACTGATTCCAAGGTTATGAACCATAAATCCTCAGGGAGAGTGAAGAATGTGGAGGTACTTGTAATTCCCAATGGAGTACCATTGGTATTAGTTATTGGCTTTAAGTACTTTTCTACAACAAGATTAGATAAGTACCTCCTCATTTCTTCTGTACTTTCAAAAGAGTCTCCATAAGGATTTTTACCATTATAAAGACTAGTAACTATATCCTCCTGTGCTTTAGTCAAGAATAATGATTTCTCATATTCATCAAGTGATACAGACTGTTTGGTAGATTCCTCACCAAACATAGCTGAAGCACTATAGCTATTCAGCATAGTATCAAATCCATTAGAAAACTCTTCTCTAGTCATCTTTATAAGATTTAAAATTATTCACTCCTCTGACCTGCCTGCATTACTGCCTGTAAGTTATCCTGTCCTGTGTTAGTCCATGCAACCTTAGCAAGTTCTACTGCCCTTTGAAGAATCTCTTCATGAAGAATAGGATCTAACTCACATTCTGTTGCTGTACTCTTTCCTTCAATAGTAAGACCATCAAGATTAGATACAATAATAGGATTAGGTCTCCTTACATATCTAATAGTATATTTAGTAAGTGTATCTGAAGGACCTACTACAATATCAGCCTTATTGACTACATCATTATTAATAAGCCTCCATGCCTGATATTTCAAAGGTCTCTTGTATGGCTTACACATCAACCTGGAGTACTCATCAAATTTAACTGGTACTACCTGTAATAGAATCTTTTTATCATTTCTAGTTACTTCTACCATCTCATTGATAGCATACATAAGTTTAGAAGGCAAAGTAACACTCTTGGTATTTTCTCTCATATCAAAGAGAGGAGCGCCAAAGTCTGAAACATCAATTCCTTCATTCCTTATATAAAGAACATTGTCTTTTTCATCCTTAAGAACATTACCATCAGAATCATAAGCTTCTGTATAACTATAGGTAGACTTAGGAGCAGTAACTTCTGTTCTTGAATATACTGGTTTACCATCCTTATCAGTCTTTCCAGTTACAAGACTATAAGTATAAGAAGTTGCACTTGTAGTAGCTACAGTAGTAAGCATGGAGAAATCTACCTGTCTTTTGGCACTACCATCAAAGCCTTCCTGGGTATTATTACCCTTACTTTTAGGATTAAAGTAATTCTTCATAGTCTCATCCTGACCTTTGGTAAGAAAGACACTCTTCTCATAGGCATTTAATCCTGGTGCTTGGTTTGAGGTTATATTGTTATACAACACATCAAACATATTATCCATCTCTTCTACTGACATATCTTTATAGTTTTAAAGGGAGTGGGAAGGGCTTTCACCTCCTTCCCTTAGACTCCATGTATGATAAATTCAAATTCACTTATTCTTCTTTCAACTGTGCTTCCAGCATATATTTAAGCTCCTGATGCTTAACATTGCTGATATACCTTGCTGCATTGTTCAGGGTACTCTCCTCATTCATTTCACAAAGAGCAGAACCATCCTTACGGAGATAGTAGGTGTTATTCTTTGTGCCTACCAGACCTGCCTCTACAGCTCTCTTGATAAGAACCTTTGCAGGAAGGAGTTCATCCTTAATAACAGAATGAAACTTCCTTGGGTCTGCCTGAATATATTCATTGACCTTATTCTGCAAGTAGTCAATCTTAACATTGGAACCAACTGGTCTCTTTTCAAGAATCTCAATGATAGTCTTGAGAGTATCCTTATCATTTCTGACAGCACCATATTCTGTATAGCACTCCATTGTAACATCCATTCTACTGAGGTTCTTCTGTGATTCTGCACCCTCAGAGATTATGACAAACTGGTAAGTTGCTTTTGGTCTCTTTTCCAATTCCTCCATAGATGGGGCAATCTGATCATTATTAGCAAGTAAAATCTTATACTGTATGTACTGCTCTGGGATACTGAGGTCAAAGTAGTTATCCTGCTTATGCAAGATTACTCTACCAATACCGTTAGGATTACTGTCATCCCAGAAGTTATTCTCTTTCTTATAGATACTGAGAGCATTGATTTCCAAACCCATAGCCTTCTCAAGGAAGGATTTCTCATTATCTGTAAGAACATTCTTGAACATACCTGTCTTATTGAGTCTTGGCACTACAAAGCTTCTTATAGCATTCTCAGCCATACCACCATAAAGAATATGTCCTTTTCTCTGAACCATTGCTGTAGGACTTGGAACAAACCTTACAATGATTTTCTCATTTCTCAAACAATTAACTGGTTCATTACTATAATACTGCTGAGCTGCAGGTTTACCTACTTTCTTAGTAATCTCCTCTACAACTTCTGGCTTCTCAGGTATTGCTTCTGCCTGTGGTGTTACGTCTATTTCTACACCCTCCATCAATGTATTATCCATATCAGAACCTCCTTCTACTTTTTTTGGTCTTCCCATTTTAACTTCTCCTTATTTTTTTGTTCTTCTACCTTATTATATTATAAAGCAAGCAGGAGGGAAAGTGATATTCCCTCACTACTGCTTTTATAGTTAGCCTACAAGAATTGCAGGAATCAAACTCATTGTCCTTGTAGGGTCAAGCACACATACACCAGTGGTAGTCATCTTGTGAATGGTTGCTGAATCCTCGTCATGTGAAGCATTAAGATTACCCATCTGACCTGTAAATGGGTTTCTCAATCCCCACTCATAACTTGTCAAGTCACCTTCCATACCTTTAACTGCGCACTTGAAGATGTTAGGCTGATCCATTGTACCAATATCAAAGATATCATACCTATAAGAGAAAGCAGGACCGCCATTAGGATGCATAATCTTATTTCTTACAGGATCATCATAGTAAGCATCTACCTCTACCTTAACCTTTACACCATTAGGTGCAAGGAACTCAGTAAACTGGAAGCCTGCGGAAAGTGCATTTTCATGTAGATTAGACTGCGTTTTCTTCACTACACCAATCTGATCACCATTGATAGTAAATGCAGACCAACCACTTACAGTATCAAGTACTGCCTTATGGAATTGGATAGCACCACACTCACCAGTCTTAATAATAAAGGTTCTATCCTTCATATCAAGCTTAGCTGCTGACAACTGATAAAGAGCATCCTCAATAAGTTTCAGAGAGAATACATTATAAGGCATAGTATTAGATACTTCCATCTGCTCATAAAGACCAGCACCCATACGGATAACCTCACCAGACTTACCAATATTAAGGTACTCACCATTCATATTTCTGTTAGAACGACCAAATGCAAGGACATTGTTTTTATAGTCATTCCACTGCTGTTCAAGTTGCCACTGTACCTCATGCATCCACATGTTTACAGTATCCTTTACATAACGACCATTAGTCTCACGGGTTACAGGAATACCAAAGGCAACTTTCTTATTAAGCATAGCGCCTGAAACCTTGTGATGGATTCTAATGGTAGAGAATTCATTTCTCATAGCCACAGGGCTAGCAAAACGAATATCACCTGCCTTACGAGAGAACTCCCTCTCTACTGGAGCATACTCTACAGAGAAACGCTTACCAGGTAGCAACTCTTCTACAGGAATACCAGCAATAATACCACCCATCAACTCACAGCGATATACTGTATTAGTGCCTTCATTTCTACCATTGGCAAGAACCCTGATAGGATAAACCTCATTACGTTCACCAACAATAACCTCCTGGTCTGCAAACCAATCCTCAGCAAATACCAAATAGAATGGTTCACCATTTACACCAACATTATCACTACCTGCTACAACTACCTTACCATCAGCATCACGTGCCTCTACCAAAGGAATGTTTCTGGTAGCACTACCAATAATATCCCATGTATACTCTTCATCAGAGTCAAAAGTCTTAGTAGGGAACTGTGAGAGGAATGTATCAAGGGTTTTACCCTTATACCAAGCAAGCAGCTGTACCATCAGAGATGTTGCCTTCTGTGGCTGCAACTGGAAGATGCCACCAAGATGGTTATTCTTGGTTGTACCCATCCAATGGTTGAAAGTCTGCTTCTGAAATTTACTTAATTTTCCAGCCATTTTACAAAAAGTTAAAACATTTATAATCAAATCTTATCTTATACATGGTCTTACAAATCAAGCTTCATTCCCTTACTAATAAAAGAGTTAGGGTCATCCTTCTGGTTAGTTACCATTCTAAGGCTACCATCGTTGTTTCTCCTAGTATTGTTTAGGGTTTGTTCTAGTTCTCTAAGACCTTTCTTTACTTCTTTCTTTACCTTACCTTTGGCAAAAGAATCAAAGTCCTTAAATCCATTGGTCATTGCAAAGATGAGACCTGTATATTTGAGGAAATCTGCTCTATGCTCAGATTCATACTTCTGAATGGCAGTCATATAATCACCTGTCTCAGGATCTTTATACACTGGCTTGGAAACAGAATCAAAGGCTTTCTTGCGAATGTCATTACTAATCTCCATATCACCAAACAACTGCTTATCCTTCATAAGAGTCCTTTCCAATTCCTTAGCATTCTTCTCTCTCTCAGCCTTCTCTTCATCAGCTTTCTGCTGGGCTTCTTGAAGCATCTTGTTATACGCATTGCTAAAGAACTCCTTATTGCTTAGCAAAGCCTCCTTTGCATCCTCTACATCTGTACCTGCATCTACTGTCCTGTCAGCAAACTTCTTTGCTTTATCAGGAGTCATTCCCTTATTGATAAAGTCCTGATAAATAAGATTGTACCTCAACTGCTCACCCTTTTCACTTTCCTCTGCAATAGCTGCATCAGTAATGGTATTGATATAATTAAGGGTTGATTCATACTTCTTAATATCAGTAGGCTCTACTCCATTCTCAAGAGCCTGGGAAATTCTCTTCTGTTTTTCATCAAAGCGGGCATTAATCTCTGCCTCAATCAGATTACTGAAAGACTCTGCATCTACAGCCTTCTTAATAGTCTCATCATCAAGGTTTGGGAAGATACCATCCACTGCACAGGCATTGGCAATGGAAGAGTAGAAGTTATTTGGAGAAGTGCCATCTGCATCATTGTCAGGGGCAGTATCTTCCTTACCTTCATTATCTTTACCACTACCTACGCTCTCTGGTGCTTTATCCTCAAACAAATCTTCAGGATCCACATCCTCAGTAGTATTATCTTTTTCCTTCTGTTTTTTATCATCAGAATCAGGAGTTTCTACTTTCTCCTCTTCTGTTTCTTTATGTTCTTCCTGAACATCATTATCTTCTGGGTCAGTAAAGAGGGTTTCAATCTCCTGCTCACCTAAGATATTATCAAAACTAAGTGCTTCCATACTTTTCTTCTCTTTTTAGTTCTACAATCTTCTTTTGTTGCAAAAGTATAGAAATATTAAGTATTAAACAGGTATCTTACACAGACCCTAAGATATACTAAAAAAGGTACTTAAATAAGTACCCTCCTTAGTTTACTGGTAGTAACTTTTTACTGCTATTGCATAATTCTTTTTACCTGGATAGTTCTTATCCCAATAGTCGTCTTTCTCCATACCAGAGCTTACTTCTTCTATATGTCTCAGGTCACCATGGTACAATACCATCTTTTCTTCCCTATAGAGCATCAACTGTACAAGACTCATAACTCTATCAAAGTTACCTTGAGGATTCCACAGCACAAGCTCTTTCAATAATGCTCTGTTCTTTATCCTATATAGATTAGGTATACTTACTTCGTTATTATTACCCTCTGCATCAGTTTCTATGGAGACAATAGGTTTTCTCAGCCAAGTCTGTATCATCTTAAAGGCACCATTAATAATAGGTGTAGTAGCTCTGATACCTACAGATTTATTACCATAACCAATACTGCTAATCATGTTTCTCTGTACAAGATATTCAGGAGTTTCAGCCAATAGATGAGTAGCATTGTGGGAACTGAAGTAAGAGAACATACCCATAACATTCTGCTCATACATACATCTACAGTTATAGAATAGACATAATTTCCTACATATCTCATAGAAATCCTCTGCAAAGGCAGGTCTTCCTGTATACTCTGCAACAATCATATCTGTCCATAAGTCCATGACAAAGATAGAACCTAAAGACATGGTATTAGAACAGTCTGCATCATAAGGGTCAGCAGAACAGATGTATCTACCAGCTAGTATTTTACCTTCACCATTCTTCTTAGGCATTTCAAATATCTCAAGAGCACCCTTTACCTTATTATCTTTGGTAGGGAAATCTCTGATAGGTAAGTCAATAGTAGGATTAAATTTCACTTCTCCTGTCTTATTATCCTGCACTAACTCCCCAACATAAACATCATCAAAGGCATTTGGATCATTATCCAACTGATTCAATCTTTCATTAAGTTCTGTCACAGGGAAAATATTACCATGACTTCTGAGCATAGCTTCCTGTGGAACTATAGGATACTGGGATATACGCTTGACTATAGTATTAATATCAGTAGTACCATACTTTACCTTATATCTATCATAAAGAATCATCAGTAGAGCCTTGCTTACATCAGAGTTTCCATTCTTATCTATACAGCTTTCATCATAGTTAAGATATGCAGGAAAGAAGAAACAACATTTTTTTCTTCCCTGACCTTCCTTATCAAAAACATTATCCAAAGGCTCCAGGTTATAGCCCTCTGGAGAATAGAACATCTCTGCAAATGCAGTAAAGTCTGATTGATCATCACCGGCAGTTCCATAGGCAAATATCTCTCCAAACACCTTACTACCATGTTCTACAGAAGGTCTAATCATGTTATACATACTAGTAAGGTTCTTAAAGATACCAGCCTCTTCAATAAGATATAACACACCACGGGAACCATTCAACTTATCTTGGTTAACACCAGTAATGATACCTGATACAGAATTCTTACTACCGTATTCCACTTCACTACCTGCTTTCTTAAATCCCATCTTCCATTCCATCTCCTGGTCAGAAGACTTTAGTCTATGAGAAGCAAACTGAGTATATTTAGCACAATGATCCAGGTTATCTTTAAATACCCTAAGAATCTGGTTGGTATCCATCAGTTTGGTTCTATCTACAGCAGTAACCATACACTGTACTTCTGTCTTATTATTCTCAGACTCTCCTATAATACATCTCTTGGCAAGAAGTCCTCCACCAAAAGACGTGTTGTGAGTTACAATAAAGTCTCCAATTAGGTAGCAATGACTTTCATTATCCACAACAACACACTTTGCTTTTTCCCTATGACTGTATTTTATATCAACTATTCTAGTCCAATCTCTTCTACTTTTACTATAAGCAGAGTTAAACCCTATAAGTTTATCCAACTTTCTTTGCAATCTAAATATTGGATCATTAGTAAGAATAGTAACATTGTACGTCAATTTACATGGATGTTGACCATTAACATCTGTGTATTTACCTTGCTTAGTAAACATAGTAGAATTATAACCTAAACTATGACATAACCATCTAACATCTTTAGCTAATCTTTCAGATGTAGTTGTAAACATAGGAACACCATTGTTGTTTACAGTACCATCTGTATCCATTATACCTTGCAACAAAGCAATTCTTACATCTGAAGAATTAAACATGTACTCTTTTGGTATAAACTTAGTATCTGAAGTTGTATTCCAAAGATTATACTCCAATAATTTTCCTTGCAAATTATTTATCTTTATTCCATGACTATACTTTCCTTTTCTTGCATACATATCATAAGGAACCTGCTGCTTATAAAATTCAAAGTCTTCTTCTCCAGAAGTGAGTTCTGCTACATTGAGGCAACTTTTAGTTAAGCAACCATCTCCTATAAGAAGTCCTAATGTATAAGGGTCAATAAGTATTCTTTGGGAATTAAACTCCACCTTTTTATTATTAGGTATAGCATAGTAATACTCAACACCTCCATCCTTTCTTTTATGAGCATAATCTGAATGTATAATTGTCCAAAGGTCAATTACCTGCATTTTATTTTTCTTCCTATGATCTTTTACATAGAAAAGATGTCCAGATGTACATTGTAACTTTCTACCATCAGAAAGAGTTACAGTGTAAATCTTTTCCTCTTCATCAAAAGGAATATGAGTGACTTTAGTTAAATTTCCATCATCTCCAAACAATACATCTCCTACTTGTATATCTCCCCATTCCTTTACACCATCTGGAGTATATACAAGTTGACTATAGGGATGTGCCTTTCCCTTACCACGGCTAGCCAATTCAGCAGCATGATGACCATGTGTTCTAGCCTGCAAGAAATAATGAGACATCAAGAACTGACCATCCCAAAATCTAGGATGAGCCACAGTTCTTATATCTATACCATTCTCATTCTCTACAAGGTGCATAGGACAGAAGTTAAGCATCCAATAGTAATCACCAGTTACCCACATACCAGTAGCAGGATTACAGAAGCCATTCCATCCTCTTTCCCTCTGACTGTATAGCCATTTGCCAAAGTCACTATTTGGGTTGGCATTGGGCCTTAACAAGACATATCTTCCCTTATTAGTTTTATAGGCTAAAGCAGATGGTCTGAAATAGTCACTATCTTCAAGGATTGGAGGATGAGTAATATCAATGATTGCTCTACCTTCCTCATCTCTAGGTAACTCTGACACCAATGGTCTGTCAGGAGATACCATCCACCTGATAAAAGGAACATTGTTAAGGAAATCCCAAAACTGCTCCTGAACTTCAGCAGGATATTTCTCCAAATGTAAATCCTTTAATGGTGTCTGACATTTATTAAACTTCACATTTTCCATATACTTCTACTCTTATTCCTGCAAAAGTATATATATAATAAGGTATAGGCAAGAACCTAACATTCTTCCTAAGATAAAATAAAAATAGCCCAAGCCTAAAAAGACTTGAGCTACTCTCCACAACTAACTTCTACTCAACAAACAACTTATAACTAACTAAACAATCAACATTTTCTTTCCTGGAACAATGAGTGATTCTTCTTTTTCGTATCCCTCAAAGACATATCTTATATCATTGTCAGCAATATAAAGATAATCATGAGGATTACCTTTCTCATCATCTATAGTCTCAAAAGGGAAGTTATAGGTAAGGATTGGGTTATTATCCAAATCATTCTGTACTGAGTTCTTATTATACTTTTTCACAGCAAAGTGATCTGGAATAATCATCACCATATCTCCAACCTTTATATCTCTTACACTTGGACCAATGGCTACTACCTTTTGCCAAAGTTTCAAGTCTCCCTTCTTGGCAACAATAACTCCCCCTTGAATCATATCTTTCTCAAAAGTATCACCTGTAACTAACAAGTGATAGCATGTAGGCTTAATTTCTGTTATGTGTAACATCTTTATCTTGTTTTATTTGATTTTTAATTTCTTGCATTTTCTTCATTCTCTTATATCTGTCGAGAGTTACATGAAGCTTACCTATGGAAGGAATATTCACATTAGGTTGAAGCTTCAGAAACTCTTCGTTAGTAAGGTCTTCCTTCAGAGGTAATGAAGTAATATGCTCTCTGATGGATTTCCAATAAGCTCTGTAGGTTCTATCTACCAGCTTTACAGGAAGACCTAGCTTATCAGCTACCTTGGATATAATCTCATCATAGGTCATACTTTCTTCTTATTATCCTTGAACAGTATCAACAGTTGAAAGCATCCATTATCTTCCTTTCTGATATTAGGAATCAAGCGAGAGTTTATCTTATCATTAATGATAACCTTGTTCTTTCTGAGATTACTCATCACTACATAGAAGTGTTGCTTGGTGATTTCACACTCATCAATCACTTTCTTCTTAGTAGATTCACTCATTACCATTTCATCAAGAATACTAGGGTCATCAATGCTCTTGGAAAGTTCCCACCTCTGTTTGAGGAAACTTGCAGTTACATCCAGCTCCCTAGGAGTAAGACTGATGAATGACTTTAGGAAAGTACACCACCATCTGAAGAAATCAATACCAACAGATATAGGAACAGTCACTATATTGTTTGGCTTTGGAAGTGTAGGTTTTTCCTGTATCTTAGTGTTGACACTATTCTCCATATTAATCCTCCTTCTTATGTTCTTCTATATCCTGTGGAATAGTCATTGCCTGCTCTATCTCACTAGCACAGTTTCCTATAAAGTCACTAGAGAACTGATTACTGAGTTCCAATACCTTGAAAAGATAATCAAGCCTCTTATTCATGGCAAAGGTTTCCAACTCTCTGTTTCTTGCAGCAAGCTGCTTATTCTGCTGCCACAACTGATTACAAGCATCATTAAGCTGCTCATAAGTAAGCTTCTGCTGCTTTGTTTCTGACTTGCCTGTACCAGCATTCATATTAATCTGTTTTGCTTTATTCTGCTCTTCCATAACTTTTGTTTTTACTTCTGTTTATTAATTCAACCTTTAAATCATCTAACCTATTCTCCTGATATAGCTTTGCAAACAACAGTATAACTGAGTCTGACTTACTGAGCCAATTAGGGAAAGTAGGATACATAGCTGTGCAAATCTCTCTCCAATGGGAATCATTAAATACCTTTGCTTTCAGTTTCTCTGGAGATAGCTGAAAGATTGGAGACATCCTTACATCATTCGTCTTTTCTACATACTTATGACCATACCTGTTCATATATAGCTTTTCCCACTCAAAGAAACTTGCTGTCTTGAAGTCTGTACAACCACATTGTGAACAGCAATCCATTCCAATGGATTCTTCATATTTAATCCCTAGTGAGTAGCACTTAGTACAATAATTCACAGGTTCAGAGTCATAGTCATTTAATTTACTTTGTTTAGACATAGCTTATAGGTTAAAGAGTTTACACCTTATTTATAATATAGGAGAATATAATCCTCACCATTCTTCATAATCTGAACAATATCATCCTTTAAGATGGGATTGTCAGGGAAATCACTATTAAGCTTATTTACTATTGCAAGTACATTACTTAATGAATTTGCTTGAATATAGCTCAATTCTGTTTTTTGTATTGTTTCCTTTTTTCCCATAACTTACTTTCTTTTAGATGATGTTGTTTTTGTCTTTGCTACATTCTGCATAGCACTTGCTCTCTTGGTGAGGTCTGCTGCCTTGGACTTTGCTACCTTGATAGCTCTGTTCATTCTGGCTTTATCTCCCATTATCTCCTGGTAACTAGCCATTGTCTGAGCATCACTCTCTGCTTGCCATCTTAATTCATCTCTTTTTTGAGATGCCATACTAATTTTAGAAGCCATAGTCTTGATATTTTAAAGTTTATTTTATTTACATTTTGTTTAAAGCTTTACTTTAACCATATTCTGTATATCATTTATTTCATGATGCTTTTATATGGTTTTATTAGCTTATTGTTTTGTGATGCAAATATACACTTTTATTCTTAAACTCCCATAAGATTTTCTTTAAATCTTTCATTTATCCCTCATTTTTAAACTTTATTAATAGAAAACAGTTCTCAGAATCCTCTTCACTCTTATTTTTTATTAGTACCTTTGCATTACTTCTTCCAAAGAAGAATGCTGATTAGTTGCTTCAAGTAACTTCAATTAGTATTTGGGTAATAAATTCAGGTTATTATTGCCTTAGTTGCAGCCCAATCTAGTGATCATTAACATATTGAACATAGTAAGTAGAATGTAAATCATTGGCTTATAAAGATTTGCACAAAGAGGTATATACTATATCCCATAGTATGACTGATACAATGGGTCGTATGCACTCAGACGCTCAGTTCGCAGGTTCTTCTTCAGTTCCTGCTCACGTAGAGATGATGGGCTTCCTCGGTATGGGTAACAACCCTATGGTAGGTGCTACTGTTGCTATTGCCGTAGCTATCGACCTCGCTATCAACAAGAAGTAATTTCTTTGAGATACAAAATAATAAGTATAAATGATCCCTGCGGCTTAATTGTCGCAGGGTTTTTTATACCTTATATTATATACCCATATCAAAAGAGTTATATAGTATTATATCCTATTCCAACAAGAAAATGCAGCCCATTTGCAGCCCAAAAGCTAAAAACACAAAAATGGGCTGCATTTTCACATAAGTCATTGATTTACCGAACTTGCTCTAAATTTAAAGTAAGTAAATGGAAAATCATTGCACTATGGTTTACTTCTCCCTTAGAGAGAGTAAGAAAAACAAGAAAGGACTCTCCCCTATTGAAGTCTCCATCTCCTATAATGGAGAGCGCATCTACTTCAGTACAGGCAAGTTTGCAAAGCCTTCTGAATGGAATAAACAGAAGCAGTTAGTAAAAGGCAATACTCCAGAAGCTCAATTAATCAATACTTTCCTCATAGAGTTCAGAAACAAAATCTATGAGAAGGAAGTTGAGCTTATGAAGAGAGGTTACATGATAACTGTACACATCTTAAAGGATGCTATATTAAATAAGGTGGAAAGTCTAAAAGACAAGACCCTTATGCAAGTAGTTTCTGAACATAATGAAGAGAAGAAGAAACTCATTGGAATCAGTGTTGCTTCTGATACTTTCTATTGCTTTGACTATAGCAGAAGATTACTACTGGAGTTTATGGAAAAAGAGTATAAAAGAAATGATGTTCTTCTTACTGAAGTAAACATAGGTTTCATACAATCCTTCCATACATTTCTCTTAGTAGATAAAGGTATGTCTCAAAACACTTGTGCCAAGCATCTAAAGTACTTGAAGGCTATCTTAAACAAAGCTGTTTTAAACAACTATGTTAAGTATAACATGATAGCAAATTATAAGGTAGAAAGAGAGTCAGTAGATATAGATTTTCTTAATGAAGAGGAACTAAGGAAAATCATTAACTTTGATACTCCTATTCCTAGATTTGAGAGAGCTAGAGATTTCTTTCTCTTTGGTTGTTTCACTGGTCTTTCCTATATAGATATCAAGACTCTTAAACCAGAACACTTTGAAAAAGATGATCAAGGTAGAATCTGGATAAAGAAGAGAAGAGTAAAGACTGGTATTCTATCAAGGATTCCTCTTCTTCCTATGGCTAAGATGATTCTTGAAAAATATAAAGGTGGAGATAGGTTAATTCCTATACAAGATGCAGCAGACATTAATAAGTATCTAAAGGATATTGCTATACTCTGCAACATAGATAAACATATCACCTTTCATACCTCAAGACATACATTTGCCAGTACTGTTACCTTAGCAAATAACATATCATTGGAAGTAGTATCTAAGATGCTAGGTCATACTAACACCAGAATGACTACCCACTATGCTAAGTTACTTGATAAGTGTATAGGTGAGCAGATGGATGCTCTCAGTAACATCTATACAGATGATGAAGATTAAAACAAAAACTCCCCCTGTCCACTGACAGAGGGAGAAAACAAAATTCAAAACTTAAAAACAAAACAAAAAAATCATCCTTTACCTAACAATCTCAACAAACCTGTTATCCTGATTCTGCACATAAGGGTTCTTCTCTACTACATCAACATTCAATCTAATTTGCTTTTTTTGGAACCATCTAAAAAGGAAGAACCTCTTGGAAGGGTTAACTGTCTCCTTCTTTGCAGAAACTACAATATATTTAATACTTAAAAATTTAGGTTCAATACTTACTGTTGAAGGGTATTTAAGACCTACCCTAACTGAATACCATTTATCAGAGAGCAGTGTGTCAATATTAACATGAGAGTCCTTGAAGATAGTATCACCTTTCAAAGTGATAGTGTCAACCTTAGAGAAACTGGAGGAAACATATTGAAGACTCTTAAGCTTAGAATCCTTTACCTTCAGTTCCTTCCTAGCCTCATTCAACTCCTGGAAGATAGAATCATTAGAGTTCTTCAACTGGTCAATGGTCAGCTTAAAAGCTCTGTTCTTACTCTCTGAGTTACTGAACAACTCACTATATGCTTTAGCATTCTCTACTGCTTCTTTCCATTTTTTGTCAGTACTAGTTTTACTTTTGATTAGAAAATAGTTATTGACAACTGACAGTATTGAAAGAATGAGTCCACATATCAAGAAATACTTTACATTTTTATTCATATCTTCTACTTTTAATACTGCAAAGATACTATAACATTACACGAATAACAAACACCTAACTCTCATAGTTATGCTGACCTAAGAGTCACTCTTAAGTAACTACTCACTATCCTATCTATTAGTATCTTTGCACCATAAATCATTAAATATTTAATTATGGAGTTAGTAGTAGATAGAAAATGGAAGAAGGAAGGTTACACCATTGGTAAGTTGTTTATTGATGATGTATTCTTCTGTAATACCCTTGAGGATAAGGATAGAGGATTAACAAGTGCTATGCCTATTGAGAAGATTAAGGTAATAAAGAAAGCTGCTGTAACAGCAATTCCTTCAGGTACCTATAATGTAAGAATGGATATAGTAAGCCCTAAGTATAGTTCCAAGGAGTGGTATGTAAAGAACTGTAATGGTGCTAGAATGCCTAGATTGGAGAATGTACCTGGTTATGCAGGAGTACTTATTCATAGTGGTAACACTGCAGCAGATACTGAGGGATGTATCTTAGTAGGAAAGAATGATGTTGTAGGTAAGGTTACTAAGTCAAAGGATTACTTCTTGCAGCTATATAACAAGATGTACATAGCCTATAAGAAAGGAGAACAGATTACAATAACCATTAAGTAGAAGAGATTATGGAAGTATTAAAGTTTATTTGGAAAATATTGGTATGTATCTGGCAGTTACCTCAAATTATAGGTGCTTGCTTATATTATGCTTACCTAATGAATGGTGAAGGTATATTAGATACTTGTTATATTCAAGGAGCAATAGTGTTCATCAAGAAGAAATCTTGTGGAAGTGTGACACTTGGTCCATATATCTTCTTATCTCCTATGGCTACAGATACTACTGTAAGGCATGAATGGGGACATACAAGACAGAGTTTAATACTAGGTCCACTATACCTTATAGTAATAGGTATTCCTAGTATTATCTGGGCAGCAACCCATAGAGCAATAGCACCTAATAAGCCTTATGATTGGTTTTATACAGAAGCATGGGCTAATAAGTTAGGTGGTGTAGATTAATAATTTCTTTTGTCATTTTTAATAATTTTAAACTGGAAAGAGGAAGCTGAGAAGTTTCCTCTTTTTTCATATATACTTATTAAGATCTATATCCTCATTACTTAGCAACCAAGCATTAAAGGCATAGCCATTGGTATTAACATCTCCTACTATCCCTAAGGCATACTTAATACATCTCCTCTTAGTGAAGCTACAGGAAAATAGATTAGTTAGGAATACTATATCTCCTAGAGTAGCACCTGAAACATTATAGTACACTACTCTATCAGAAGCCCTTTCTACTTCTGAAGCATTCCATTTGCAATCTAGAACCTTAGCAGCTAACTCTGGAGTAAAGTGCCTACCATGCTTTGCTATATATTTCCTTAATCCTTTCATATTTCTATTATTTTAAGTTTTGAATCATTGTGCAAAGATACGATTATTATTCTAATTATCAAAACTTTATGAATGAAAAGTGTAATAAAGAAGGTGTTTTTTGAAAAATCTTTGGTATGATGAAAGGTGAATTTTGGAAAATCATAATGTGTGTATAAAGAGTGGAGATAATACCACACACCACCCCCACCATAATTTGGATTGGGATATACCCCCTGGGGTATTTACAATCCTGATGGCTGAGGGTGAAGAATAGTAGCCTTCCATTTGCTGATTATAGTTCTATGGCAAATAACCATCTGCATACATGCCTCTAGGGAAAGCACCTGAGGAATTAATGCCTAGCACTAAGAAGTCCTGCTAGGAGGCAACTATCTATGGCAACAGCAAACAATAACATCAAGAACTCTTGGTCTCTCCTTGCATTTGCAAAGGAGTTTGGTCCTAAGATGAGTGTTGGTGACTTTGCCAACCAGGAGACTGGTGAGATGTTCAAGTCCTGCATCTTTGATAACCATGGTACTCTCACATTTGTTGCTTTCAGCAGCAAGCTTGGAGTGCTTTCACCAAAAGAGATTGCAGCTCAGAAGAATGAGTTGCAGGTTGTTCTCTGTGAGACAAAGAAAGGCAAGGATATGTACAGCCTATGCAAGCAAGGTGAGAATACCTGGGAAGAGGTTGACCTTGGATTGTAAGAGTAATTGGGAAGGGCAAAAGCTCTTCCCTTTTTATTAACATCAAACTGAATGAAAAATGAAAAATCTCAGTACAGTAATTGCAATTCTTTGTATGCTTGCTCTTCTCTTTGGTATTAGTATGGCTCTAATAACAGATGATTGCATCTATGTATGTGCAAGCTTAATGTTCTTTATGGTAGGCTTTCCAATAGGAGTAGTATGCAGCCTATATGAGAAGTAACAAAGGGCAGGAGAAATCCTACTCTTCCTTTTTAACACAACAGCAATGAAAAAGATCATTATCTTTTGCATCTTATCAATGGTAATTGGTATGATTGTAGGCTTCATGGTGTGCCAAAACACCAATAACAATCTTCTTAAAGCCTATGATTCATACAATAAGGCAACAGAGGAATTGCTTGATTCGCTAGACAATCAGTATAACTGGGTAGATGCTTATGACCCTCAGGAATACTATGCATCAAGAGCTAAGCTGGACAGTATTCTATGGAACTAAGGAGAGTGTGGAAACACACTTTCCTTTCTTTTTGCACTTGGTAAGGTTTACAAAATGTACACTTGGCTAGTCTTTCTAGTCTTATAAAGTTAGACTTTGCAAAACATACAACACCTTTAGTCTTTTGAATTTTAAAGCTTAGCAAACATTCAAGAGACACAATACCATTCCTATAATTTGATAGTATTAGGTAGTAACTTAAAAGATTAACAATATGAGAAAGAGAATAAATAGAGCAGCTGTATGCTCAAGTGAGAACTATTCAACTAGTAAAAGAATCCATCTCAGTATGCTTGAAGAGAAGCATTCACACTTCAAGAGTATGACTATCAATGGTGAGATTGCCATTGATGTTCCAGTACTCAAAGGAGATGTTGTAACCTCAAAGTTCAAGACTATAAGGGTCTTTGGTAAGAATATGAGAGTTAGTATTGAGGAATACAATACCTATTGTAAGGAACTTGGTCTATGACATACAAGGTGTATGATTCCTATGGCTGCTTGGTAAGGAAGTTTCCAACTTACCTTGCAGCCTTGAACTATAAGACTACATTTGGAAACACAGGTTGAACTATTGAATATTAGATATGAAAGCATTGGTTTTATATATTACAGCAATACTCACAATAGTAATATTTAGCACAGAAGTAAGCCTTACATGGTTATTCCTTATCTTCTTGGATATGATTTTAATTACTTGGTGCTACAATAATATGACTCTTAGAGAGTTTATTAAGTATAGTGGATATTCTACTTGGTATAAATTCTTAAAGGCATAGATTATGGGTAAAGAGATTTGGATATTGATAGTAAGTATATTGATACTTGCAGTCATTGGTTTAGCATTCCTGATTCATCAGGCTCCTGCAATAGGATGGATATTATCCATTCTATTATGGATAGGAGTTATTAGATACTGGAATAAAAAGAAAAATAGCTAGTCTTCACAGGCTAGCTATTTTTCTTTTAGAACTTCTAACAGTTTCTTCATATTATTATAGGAGTGAAAGTCACTAGATACCAATCTTACTACCCTTACTTTAGGGTAATGCTTTTAGATATTAAATCATATCAACAGAATTTAAATGATACAATGTTGGTGATTCTGGTATAACTTATTTTTTAATCAATCTAGAGTTACTAAAGTAAGAATTACTTAGATCTACGGGGTCCCTGGGGATACTCCTGCTTAAACCCCAAGGATGTGGCTTATTTCATCCACCTATATTTCAAGCACTTTTACCAGTCTCTGCTTCTCTCTCAGTATACCAAGAAAGTGTTCTCTATTTCTAGAGGTTTAGCAATTTTCACCCCGTTCATCCCTGATGATATTTATAGTATACAACTATTATTACCATTCTGGCTACTCTTTGGTTATGACCTCAATAAATACCACAAGTAATCCTTCTCAGGATATTTCTCAATAGCAGACATGTGGGTAATCGTCTTGTAGGCAAAAGCCTTTGTAAGTCCCCTCTATTAAGGTAAGTAGCATAAAAATACTATCAATATAGCCATAGCTATGTAATTCTTACTCCAGCACTTTCCAGAAGGAAGTTATATCATACTTGTCCTTGGTAGCCGAAGCACTGCAAATATACAAAAAAGATTTCTACTTACCAAACACTTAAAGAAAATACTTAGATAATTAAAGTTAAAACAACACATCACAGCTAGTCTTTGTAAATAAAATAGAAATCCCTCGCGCGTACCTATTATATAATATATTATAATATAATAAGTAATATAAGTATTGTAAAATAAAAGAACTATAGAACTTTATAAGTATTCAAGGGACACATCACCACCCCTATATCTTGGAGGGATAAAGAATACTTTATCTTTCATAGAGTTTTATAGATTCTAATAGGTTTGACTGTCCTAAAGGAATTAATAGTATATTGCAGTCAGTTAGTTGTTCTCTACAAACAACAGTGCTCCTGAGATGGAGATAATATTATGGCTACTAATAATGGTCCAGTAATGCAGGGTATTAAGAATTCATGGTCTTTGTTGGCATTTGCTAGAATGAAGGGTAAAATGCAGGTAGGTGAGTTTGCTAATAATGAGACTGGTGAAGTCTTCAAGAGCTGTATCTTCACAGACTCTAATGATGCTAGTAGTAGGTGCTTTGTAGCATTCTCTTCTAAGCTTGGTCCTCTTACTCCTCAGCAGATTGCTGCTCAGAAAGATGAACTTCAGGTAGTAGAGCTTGAGAGTGGTCACTATAGCTTGTGTAAGCAGGGTGCTAACTCTTGGGAAGATGTTGATTTGGGTATCTAAGAAAGTTATGTAAGTTGTTGTTAGTTAGATAGTTAAGTGTGTAGGGATCGTGGAAAAATATCCTCTTTAAACTTCCTTTGAACTGGGAAAAATCCACAATTCTACACACTTTCTTTATTCTATCTCTCATTTTACTGCTTCTTACATCTCCACTCTACTATTCTCTAGGCTCAACTAGCTATCTTTTTTGACTTAGAGTTTAGCATTAGATTACAAATTTTAATTCAAATCCCTTTAAATATTACAATTATGTTTGGTCAAATAAAAAATAGAAAAGGAGAAGACCTCTATATTATTACAGTAGTATCTACTAATGATATCCAACCTCTTATTATAACAAGTAATTGGGAAGGCTGTATGAAAAAGTTAGAGCAAATGACTCTAGAAGCAGATAATGATAGATTTCTTGCACAATTAATTCATAAAGAAATTAATAAAGATTGTCATAGAGCTGAAGCTTCTATGAGATGCAATAAGAAAGGTTGGGGAAGTGATTACTTCAAGTATATAACTATTGAACCATTATATACAAATGCTTGGTAAGATATGATACACTACATCATTGAATGGACTAATGGAGCCAAAGAATCTATCTATGGCTCCAATTATATTAATGCTCTTATACTCAATGGTATTACTCCTGAAATGGAACATAATATCATTGATTATGAGATAGTATAAAGCAATAAGATTATGAATATACAATTATCAAAACAACTGTTAGATGTTATTATAGCTGCATACAATAAAGAGAATGCTCCTATTGAAGCATCAGATATAGATACTCTTGTATTGGGAGTACCTTTTATCAAAGTAAATAATACTCTGATTGACTGGGAAATGGTTAATCTTAGTGTGCAGTAATATAACAATAAGTACCCTTTAAATATGACAGCATTGTATTTTAAATCGAGAAAGAACTTCCAGGATAAATCTACCTGGGAGAAAGAAGAACTTCCTGAGGACTATACAGACCAGGAAGTCTTAGATGTAGCTAAGTTAGCTGGTTGTGAAGGTGTGGCGATTATTGCTAACTTTGGCAAGGTTAACCATCAGGTTAAACTATTTAAATGGTTTGTTGCCTAATGAATAGCTACAACTATCTGGTACTTTATTTAGATACTCTCAACTTCAAATGCTTTGTAGGTTTTGCTACTAAAGAAGAAGCTAGAAAGTATCTGAATGAAATATCCAAGCAATACATTACAATAGGAATTGCGGAGCTTGCAAAGCCTATTAGTTATTAATATTTAAGATAGAAATAAAATGAATACAGGTGATTTTTATGTAGTAGGAATAGTTATATGTGCTTTCCTTCTTCTCAGTATTTCATATATAGCATGGATGACCCATGATGTCTGCAAGAAAAAGTATCTAGTATTGTATTACATAAGTATGGTACTTTGTGCAGGAATTATAGTATATTGTTATATTAAGAACAATGCTACTTACAAAGAAGTATATTACTTAGAATATACAGTATACTACCCAGGTAATGCCTGTAAGTTTAAAATAGACTCATGTAACCATGTATATGCAAGTTCTGACAGAGGAACAAATCATATTAGATATTATAGTATTCCTAAAAAGAATACTTATGGTACTGATACTACTGCTCCCATAGTTGTTAACAAAATAATAAAGAAATAAAATGAAACCAATACTCTTATTAGATAAAACAAACCACATTATCCGTGAGTTTGATACATATAAGCAGGCAAATTGTTTTAGACTAGTGAATAATAGACCTGACTGGTCAATAGCATCCAGAAAGTTATTCTGGAATGGTAGTCAAAAATATTATGCTTAACAATATGATGGGAGACACCTATATAATCATGAGTATGTAGGACAGGTGATAAGATGAAAAGGTAACACAAGATAATTGTAGGTAAAAGCTTTTTGACTAATAGTAAATTATTAGCAATAAAGTCGGTACATCAAGTAGTCAAAGTACGTTCAATTCGTAAGTCTCCCTCATTAAATATAACTGAATTATGGAAAGAAAAATAAGTGAAACGCAATTAACTATTAATATTCCAGAAGGAATGGAGATAGATATAGAGAATAGTAATTTAGTCAATGGTATCATTAAGTTTAAAACCAAGAGCATTACTTATAACGATGTTTACAATGAATTAAACGATACAAATATTACAATAAATACTTATTTTGGAAACGAAGTTAAACTCAAAGCTTTAGTCAAATTAATGAATATTGCTAAGTATTATAACAATGACTGGCAACCAAACTGGAGTAATTCTAAAGAGAATAAGTATTGTATTAAATTTGATTACCATAAAGATAGATTCTATGTGGACTATAATAATTCTATAGGTGCTGGTGATGTTTTCTTCAAAAACTCAGAAGATGCTAGAACTGTAATAAACAATCCTAATTTCAAGAGTATACTTAATACTATTTACAAGAACTAATTATGGATTCAAGACAACTTACTAGCTTACTATCTCTTATAGCAGATACTTATGAAGCAAACTACTATATGGAAAGTAAGTTCAAACCTGAGTACACTATAAAGAAGTTAAAGGATAAATTCCCTACTCTTACAGAAGCTCAGATTAAGCATATTCTTAGAATAATATAGTAGTAACAAAAGAAAAAATTATGCAGAACAAAGAAATTCTTGAAGCTTTGACAAAAGCCGTAGCAGAGAGTGGATACTCTAAGTATTCATTTGTAATTGACAATAATCAGATTGATAAGGTTATTGGAGGTGCAAAGGATACTTTAGAAGTCAACAACTACCTTATCAAGAATGTAGAAATTGTCTTCAATACAGCACAGGTAGTTGTTGTTAGAAGTAATACCTACACTCCTGCTTATGGTTGGGATAGTAGTGATAGTGCCTTAATGCTCTCTTGCATAAAGAGAGTATATAGAGGAGAAGAGTTGATATTCGATTGTACTACAAAAGAATGATTACTCTCTCACAGATAAATCAGTATGCCAGTACCAATGATATTGACGATAGTACTGATATATTCTCAATCCTATCTCAGATGCAGTTAGAATATAAGACGATTTCTCCTATAATGGAGAAGCCTATACTACCTGCATCTAAGGTAGAATATTCAACACAAGATGTTCTAGATTTATTTAGCACATGATTAAAATCATCAAAGAAGATAAAGTATATCATCTCTATCTTAATCAGAAAGACGTTTGGTTATCTGAAGATGAGATGATAGAGTTACAAAACCTTTTAAATAACAGATAATATGGATAGATCAGATTTACAGGCAATGCTTAGATTTGCCTCTCAGAATAATATGATGAATAGATCTTTTATTCAGGTCTTCAAGTGGTATAACATTCAGTACTCATTGGCATATAATGAGCATACTATGAATCTTATGAATATTTAGTATGGATATAAAGATTACAGCTATTGTATGTATAGCATTAGTATTAGTTACTGGAACATGGATAGGTTATTATACTAACTGGTTTATTCATGTTATAGTAACTTTATATGGCTGGTATCCTGTAATTCTCTTTGAATTACTTATACTAATTATGTTCTCAGCTTTAGTAATAACACTTAAATAAGAAATCATGGAATATGAGAATAAGTTTGTAGGTCTGAATCCTATTGATTCAGACTCTACTAATAACTACAGTATAACAACAACACCAAGTGATGCTTGGTATAATTAATTAAAAATATGGATATAAAGAAATTAATAGGTAATACAATACCTATCCGATCTATAGATTTCAATCAAGTAGTTAAGAGTGATAACCTCCGATACTGGAGAATTAGCAAAGCTACTTGGGAGAAAGATAAAGTAGAACTTCATATTACCTTTGAAAAAGATGGTATACAAAGTTCCTTAGATAAGAAATTTGATACAATAATGGAAGCTGTTGAGTATTTTTATAACTTTCTTAAAACAATTTGATTATGATAGACGATATGACAATAAAAGAAGCCTCATTTGAATTTAATGATGGCGAGCTTACTAGTGATAAGCTAAATAGAGCAGCATTTGTGTGTGGTGCTAAGTGGATGCAAGAAGAGTTCTTGAAGGACTTGTGGCATCCTGCTAGTGAAGAGCCAAAGTTTGGCAAAGGAAGATTGTTAGTCTTGATAAACGGAGGTGTCAGCATTCTCAATGTAGGTTTTGTTTTAGACCAGTTACGCAACCTACATAATATATATGGCATTGAAGGTTGGTTATACTTGGATGATTTACTGCCAAAGGAAGGAGGTGAAAAATGAGAGAATTTAAAGTTGGAGAAAGAATTATTTTGGAAGTAGAAGAAACAGAAGACGTAACTTGTAAAGGGTGTTTCTTTTGTGGCACAGATATGCATGACCATTGTTTCTTGTTATGTATTAATCAGAATTGCTCAATCGGTAAACATATAATCTTTAGAGAAGTTAAGGAGTAAAGCGTATGAGCTACGAATCAAGAAGTAGATGTAAGGAAAGACAGATAACACCTTGTGGAATTTGTCCTTTAATGTTTAAGTGTCCTTATGATGAAGATAAGGACAAATATAAGCATTTTAAAAAGTAAAGCGTATGGCACAGAAATATATAGTTGACGATATTGTTATGTGTAAAAATAAAATACATACAATTATAGACACACTTAGACTAAATAATTATGAATTATCCTATGTAAGACATCCTGTAAACCAAGCAGAATTGTCAGGATTTCCTCTCACTCCAGAGATTTTGGAGAAAAATGGATGGAAGAAATCAAAGATAAATGATTGTGCATACTTCTATTACAAAGACGGATTATTTCTTACTTATACATCGAAAGATGGTAAATTTTGGTTTGACGACTTTGATTATAGTAGCAGTATATGCGTAGAACTTCCTTATGTACATAGCTTGCAGCACCTTTTCTTTGGTATGGGTATTAATCACGAAATGGAGGTGTAGGTATGGAAGTAGTAAAAATAACTAAGAAAATCTACAAAGCGATAGGGTGTGAAGAAGGACACTTCTTTGGGACGTTTGCTCATTTTAAAGAGTTGCGTGAGAGGTCTAATTTGTCAGTACAAAAGACTTGCTTTTGCTGTGGGCACAAATTCCAACCAGAAGATTTTATTTCTTTAGCGTGTTTTGACAAAGGCTTGGGAAACAAATTTCTTTGCCAAAAGTGTAAGGATATAGCATTTAAAGATTTAGGTGATAAAAATATTTATTTACATTAGTGTTTAACGCCTTCGGGCATAAATAGATAGAATATGATACAGAACATAATAAAAAAAGTGCTACGTAAGTGGCTAAAGAAGGCGGTTTATAGTAAAGATTCGCCAATAGCCAATAACATAGCACGATTTGAATGGGTTTACAATTCACCTCTTCATCAGTGGAGAGATAGAATCTGGGTTGTCAATCATTACCCTTTTAAACAAAAAGAAGGGTATGATAAATGCCTAAAAGAGTATCTTTATAAGTAGCTCTCTTCAATCTTGTGATTTAATTGTAGCCAGTTGTCATACTTAGGAAATACTTCATATCCCCCAACCATGTGCATAATGATACCTTCCTCTGAGTTCTCAACTGCTACAATCTGATTCACATTTACTAAGACAGATTTACCATCACTGTCTTTGATTTCTATAAAATTTCTCATATCGTTTATATTTTTAAAATTAAGCGGTACAAAGATAATGATAATTTTTGAGAAGCAAGCAAACAAAATGATATTTTTAAAATTAAGCACTTTATTTTATCATCGCTTGCTTCTCATTTAACCATCCTGTTGAGGATATAAAAATATATAATATGAAACATAAGTTTACGGTTGTCATTAAATCTAATGATGATTCAGAGGACAGAGAAGTAGTTAAGGATTGTCTGCAAGACTGGCTCGAAATGAATTGTGGGCAAGAAAAGGACTTGTGCGGTTATCCAGACTGGAAGTCAGTAGAAGTTGAGTAACTAACCGTCCTTACAGGATATAAATATAAGTAATATGAAAAAGTACATTGGAACAAAGGTCATTATGGCAGAGCCTATGACCATGACAGAAGCACAGAAAGTGCTTGGTAGAGAAATTAAGCCAGCAACCGTTGAGGAAGATGGCTACTTAGTAGAGTACAAGGACGGATATAAGTCTTGGTCTCCTAAGAGTGTGTTTGAAGAGGCATACAAGCCTTACGAGGACTTTAAAGACCAACTTTGCATTGAGCACGATGAGTTGTGTGACCGTATTGCTAAGCTTAAAGCAGCCTTGAATAAGGATGGATTCCGTGAGAGGGTTGGAGATTTCCAGTATGACTTGATGCTTGAACAAATATTTGGTATGGGAAAATACCTCAATGCCTTGGAAGCTCGCATAAAGGATATGGGCATTAAGTTACCAAACTGCTAAATTAGTGGTGAATGTTAAACCACCCTCTCCTTGTCAACAGGGAGAGGGTAAAAAGAAGAGATAATGGAAACAAATAAAATAACATTAGGTAGCTATATTGCATATCTCAAAGCTATGTATAAACGATATGGCAATATAAGTATTGCGCAATTAAAGCATATAGAAAGAAATAGAAAAAAGGAGAATAAGTAATGAACAAAATAATACCGATAGACATCTATAACATAGATATGCTTTTCGTGGTGGGTGCAAAAGAAGAATTAAAGTCATCGTTGGAAGAGTATCTGAGCAATGATGATGTGAATGAAGCATATAGCGAAATGTGGAAGGATATTGACGAAGGAAGTATTGGACGGTCAGCCTTGCTTAGTAGTGGTCAGGTTGCCTTATGGGTTTCTGATGCAAATGATAAAGGGACATTGGCGCATGAGATATTCCATTGTGCGTGCTTCATAATGGAAAAGGTAGGTATATGCCTATGCCACGAAAGTGACGAAGCCTATGCCTACCTAATTGGATTCATTACCAATAAGGTGAATGATGCACTTAACCCTTCTTGCGAGTTTCCTTCACAGTAGTAGCCTTATGTGTGTCAGCATACTTTTCTGTGACAAAACGACCTGTTTTTGCACTACGGCAAAGTGGTGTTGATTTTGTTTTTGACATATTAATACGTATTAAATTTTGTGGCAATATTACCATTTTGCATACAGCAAATGACGTGCCAAAACATAATAAAAGGAGAATTAAAAAGAATAAAGCTAAGGAATTGTTAAGTCAAGCTTATAATCAGCTTGATGAGTACAATAAAGGTGGTGCTACTCAGCATAACCTTCTTTGGAAGGCTATGGGCAATATTGAAGATGCACTTAAAGAATTGGAGGATTAGAATATGAAGAAAAGAAAGATAAGCAAGTGGCGCATTAAGCGTGGAGTAAACTTCCATGATGAAATGCGTAAAGGTAAGTATGGATGGAATGAAGCCACCCATCTAGGTTGGTTTTAATTAATGAGAAAATGGCAGAGATTATTTACTTTGGAACAAATGGGTGCTCTGGACATTCTCCTATTGGCATTGATAAAACGCTGACTGGGGACGAATATAAGATATGGTGTGAGTGCGACTGTGATGCTTGGATAAATAATATTCGAAAGAATCCTGGTCGCCATCTCATCACACATCATGGAGAGGTTTATACAAATTATGGTGTTCCATTCTCTGTAGATGATGAAAGAAATTATAGTCATACCGAACTATTTTGGAAAGGCATTCATACAGAAGAAGAAATTGTCAACTTGATAAAGAATGATTCATTTTTATCAAAGCAGTTTAATTTAAAATAAGATAAGCAATGAGTAAAGAAAAAGCTATTGAGTATATCAAAGACGCTTTAAAAGAGGCTGATGAATGTTGGTATGAAGATGGAAGTAAATATTCATACAAAAAGATTCAAAGTTTATTAGAATTGTCAATTAAAGAATTGGAGGATTGATATTATGGCGATTATTTATAAAAGAGAAATTCAAAGATTGTTTCCAATTTTAGAGGCAATTAAAGAAGGCAAGACTATCCAGTATAAAGATACTGGCGTATGGAGAGATATTGATGGTGACGATGAGGGCTTTTGCCTTGGCACATTGGTTAAAGAAACTGATAGTTACCGCATCAAGCCAAAGTACCGCCCTTTTAAGGATGCAGAAGAGTGTTGGAATGAAATGCTGAAACATCAGCCTTTTGGCGTTGTTAAAGATAAGTACTTTGCTAATTATCAAACACATCGTGCATTCACATGCTTAATTACTAATGGCTGTGACTTCGGTGGATATAAAGATGAGACATTTGAAAGTAACTTTAAGAATTTGTTATTTGCTGATGGGCTTCCATTTGGTGTAAAAATTGAGGAGAATTGAATATGAAGAAAGTAAAACCTATTAAGGGGCTATCAGAAAGTAGTTACAATTATCTCGTTTCTCATTGTAAACGTAAGATAGAAAAATATAAAGATAACCCATCTTTGCTTCTTATCTATAATGAACACAGAATCTTTTTGGAGTTGTTAGAACGTGTTGGACGTGATTTTATAGAGAAGGAGGAATAGTTATGGCAAGAGAATTTGAAGTAAGTATTAGAGTTACTATTGATTCTAAGTGCAAAGATAGTGACGATGATATTATAGAAGCACTTGAGTATGGGGCATATAGAGCATACTAATAGTACTGCTCATAAATTAAATAAAAAATGAAAAGTATGCACGAAGAAATTATAGGAGCAGGAATAGCTAACTTGTTTATTGAACGAATGAAGTTAGAAGGATGGTTGCCCATTAAAGAGTATTTCAAAATGGAAAAACTTGGAATTGAGCTTGATTGGGTATTGGTCCTTACTATAGAGAATGATGGATTTATCGCAGTACCAACGGTAGCAGAATATTGTGTTCCACATAAAGATAGTAGGCGAAAATCTGGTTGGTATAATTCAGAAGATAAAAGATTGGATGACTATACCAATGTTATTATGTTTAAGCCTATTGAAACAAAGAATATCGCTGATGATGTTAGGCAGAATTGCTGGATAAATATGAAGAAGAGGAAAACATCAAGAATGTACCAGATTTTGAAGATGCATTTACGGAAACTTTAATCGAACTTTGTAAAGGACAAATTCGATAAAAAAGAAATAATGTATGAATATAGCAATTTTATATCTTAGTATTAGTTTTATCTACATCTTGCTTGTTTGTTTGGATGGAGAAGATGTAAAGCCAAAATGGAAGCAATGGCTAGCTGACCAACTAGGCATAAAACCAAAGATAGAAGTTAGATATATAGAACCACAAGTTGTTAAGCTTCATTCAAGAGTTGCAATGTCAAACTTTGAAATACGACACTATTGCCAGGATAAATCTGACATGGAGCAATTGAGGAGAAGAGCAATAGAAAGTGTGTACGATGGAATTCTTAAGGAAATGAAGGCAAACAGACTGATTTTCATTTCGCAATATACTGACATTTATAGTAATAACACTATTTATGAAGGAACATGTAAAATTTATAAAAAAGAAGTATAAAGAAATATGAATATAAATTAGAAGTTTATACCTTTAAGGTTTCTATAGACTTAGCAACGAATATAGAAAGGACTTTAAATAAAGAAGGATTAGAAGGTTGGGAATTAGTGCAATGGCAACCATGTCCTGAACCACTTAATACAACATCCTTAACCCAAAGTACACAGAAGTCACTTAATGTTCTTGTAACTTGGAAAAGAGAAATAAATGAGACTAACTAAATGGAATAAATATGAGAAAACTCATTATTAAAATTATAGGCTTAGTGTTATATTTGTTCGTAGCATTAAGTGTTATTACTCAATTACTCACTTTGAGTAACACAGTTGCTAATATTGCAGGAGCCTTCCTGTCTGTAGCAGTTCTATGGATTGGTGGAGAAATATTTTTCAAATTAATAAATAAAGCAAGTAAAAATGAAGATTAAAGTAATTACATGTACAATGGCATTAATTGTCATGTTGAGTATGACATCCTGTGGATATGAAAGAGTAGATGCAGGTTGTGAAGGTATTAAAGTGAATCTCTATGGCTCTGACAAGGGTATAGACGATGTATCTTTAGTTACAGGTGCTGTATGGTATAACCCATTTACAGAACAGGTTTATGAATATCCTACCTATGTACAGACTATTGACTATCCTGCATTCACCATTAATGCCAAGGATGGTTCAGAGTTTAGTATTGATCCAACTATCTCCTTGAAGATTGTTGATGGTAAATCTCCTCAGGTATTCAAAAAGTATAGAAAAGAGCTTAAGGATGTAATCAATGGAACTCTCTTTAATTATGTAAAAGATGCTTTCAGAATTCAGCTTAATAAGTATACTACTGATGAGATTGTATCTAACAGAGATATGGTAGAAAAGGCTATTGAAGCACATCTCTCTAAAGCATTACTAAAAGAGAATTTTCAGCTAGAGCAGCTTACCTCAGGACTGAAATATCCTAACTCTATTGTAGAAGCAGTTAATGCTAAGAATGCAGCTATTCAGAAAGCTCAGAAGGCTCAGAATGAGTTAGCTGTAGTAAAGGCAGAAGCAGAGAAGAAAGTAGTTGCAGCTCAGGCAGAAGCAGAAGCTAATAGACTTAGGACACAGGCTTTAACTCCTATGATTCTTAAGCAGCAGTGGATTGAGAAATGGGATGGTAAACTCCCGGTATATGGAAATCTTCCAACATTATTTAAAGGTATAGAATAACTATGATTTGGATTATTATTGGTTTGTTATCCTTTGTTCTACAAATTTATATACTAAAGAACACTTGGGTAGATAGTGGTAAGGGACTTGATGAGTTCAGATGGGAACATGCTCAAAAATTAAATATTTATCTTTGGGTTGTACTCTTACTATTCCTATTGTGCATGACACCCATTCTCAACATTCTAGAATTTATTATATTTTGGATTGTATGGTATAAGAAGTATGCCAATATGGATAGTTATTATAGTTGGGAGAACTATACTTATTGGAGATTTAAAGATAAATTCCTTTCAAGAAAAATCTAAAGAAGATAACAACAATGACAAAAGGTAAACAAAGGCATTGTTGGAGCTGTATTAATTATCCTGCTACAAATACAAAGTGCAGGATAATTAATATTCTAGTTACAGCAAATAGAAAAGCTTGTAGGAATCATAAGTATGATCCTGCATTCAGAAGTGAACAATTAAGAAATAAATAATTTATTCTATGGTCCTATAACTCAGTGGTCTAGAGTAGCTGCCTCATAAGCAGAAGGTCGAGGGATCATAACCCTCTAGGACCACTATTATTATTTAAAGGGTTGAAATGGGTTAAACAGAGAGTGATGACGAATGGTTATTGCTCTTCAGTTTTTCTCTATTCATTTAAATTAAAATCATTATGACAGCAGAAGAACAGGCAACCTTAGACATTAAAGATGAACTAAGGAAAGGAAGTAAATGCTTCCTAGCATTCAGAAAGAAACTTAATCCTATTATGGATAAGCTAGTAGAGAACTATACTAAACTTCAGGAGGAAGAGACTCATGGAAGCAAAATTTAAAGTAAGAGACCATATAGTCCCCAAGATTCCCAATAGAGGTTTAGAGAGTGCAACAGTAACTAGAGTAGATGATAAGAACTATTATCTCAAGATTCTATGTGGTGTTGCTATACTCCCTATAGGAGCACAAGTAAGTTATAAATTAGAAAACAATGATTAATATGGAACAGCACATTAAGACAAATGCACAGTTGATGGCAAGATGCTTCTTCAACAAGATTACAGGTAAAGTAGTATTTGAAGATTTCACAGGATACTACCCTACAATGAAAAGTAAGAAACTTTTTAATTAAAAGAACTATGATGAGACAGAAAAGATATATCACATTCTATACTCTTCATAAGAGACATATATTTCCATCTGTATATCAGTATGGGCTTATGTGTACCAGAAGCTGGTGGAAGTGTCTAAAGTTTGGTTTAAGACATATAGTAGAAGGTCAAGCGATCTTCTTTACTATTGAAAAGGTCAAGCCTAAGAAGACTTCACATTTCCATTAAGAAGAGATTAGATTATAAATTAGATGTTTTGTAGTAATTCATATAATACGTAAATTTGCACTTTAAAGTCATTGTGCACTTTTTTAAAGACAAATGATTGAAAATGTTTGCTTCTACCATCTGTGAAGACAGTAGAAGTATTTGGGGAAATAGCACGTAATTGGAAGCGTCACAGTCTTCTAAACTGTTAGCATTATGCTCCTGAGGGTTCGAGTCCCTCTTTCCTCACAATGTAATTTTGCAACCTATTTAAAATGGGCTATGTTCTTTATGGTCTGTGAAGATAGTAAAGAACCACTTACTCCTTTAGCTCAGTGGTTAGAGCAATAGATTTTTAATCTATGAGGCATGGGTTCAAGTCCCATAGGGAGTACTAAAGAAATTATAATACCACTCTCATGGTGGAATTGGTAGACACAAGGGACTAAAAATTTCAAATTTTATCTATGCTGTTATAGATTTTTTGATGATGAATTAAACGAACTGTTATGTACTAACTATATGCTAGAGGTATCCTCAGTTGTATAGTTAAGGAGGAAGGTTTATTAATATGTAAAGACTATAGAGGAGATACCTAAGTCAGTTAAAAGGAATGGTTTAGACTTCATCCTTAGTAATAAGGTTGTAATGGTGATGCATTATGTGAAAAAGAAGACGCTCGTTGAGGTAAAGCCTAATTCCTTACTTCGAAGTTAACTGATACGGTAGTAAAATAGTCCAGACCACAATAACTTAAAAAAGAACAAAAGTGCCTGAATAGTTCAAGATGTGGCACCATAGGATAGACGAGAACATTTTTAAGTTAACTTGTATAAAAGCAAGTGTGATAGGAAAGTTCCTTAGCCAATAATGGCTGTGTGAGTTCAAATCTCACTGGGAGTACTAGGTTTCAAACAGATATATTTAATTAGGTATGATTTGGTTTATTGTTATTTTATTGTATGTAGTTGTAGGTATTCTTACTTATAAGTACATCATCAACAAGTGGGATAACACAAAGTTTGAGAAGGTATGGTTCAGCTGTGTATGGATTGTACTTATTCCTTTGTATGCTATTCACTTGTTGCACAATAGGAAGAACTAATGTATCTCCTACTCCCTTTCATAGGGAGTTAATTGACTGATTAGCTCAACTGCACAGAGCAACAGTTTCCTAAACTGTAGGTTGAGGGTTGGATTCCCTCATCAGTCACTAAAGTTGTGAAGTTATAAGATTGTTAGTTATTAGTTATTATGTAGATAATACAGTGGTATTAAAAATGTTTTAATAATATTCATAAGCAAATTGTGTGTGAAAAATCGGCTAAGTCTCCTTTGTTGTGATAACAAGGGAGGCTTTTTAGTTTGTAATAGTCTGTATGTCGCTTGGACATACATATCATATAATTAAATTCTTTAAATAATGAACAGAACAAACAGAAAATGGACTGCTGAAGAGGAAGATAGACTTCTTCGGCAAGTGAGGGCTTTCCCTCAGAATTTAACAAAATGTTTTCTCATTGTATCAGAAAGCATTGGGAGATCTCCTCAGGCAGTAGCTAATCATTGGTATACTGTAGTATCTAAGAAACCTGATTCTACTTGCTTCTTTACAGCATCACCTAAGCATGTTTCAAGGAACAGAAAGAATGGTGAAGGTGTAGAGAGTACTAGAAGCATCTGGCAGCGTTTAATGCAAGTAATCCGTAATTTATAAGCCTTATGATTGCAGAGAAAAATATCAATGCTCTACTTTCTCAATGGAAAGAGAGACTAGGTAAGGATGATTATTCTGATGGGTACAAATGTGCTCTTGGAGAATGTGTGTATGACCTGATGATTACCCTTGATAAAATCAAGGAAGAAGAGAAAGCTAACCTTGAAGAGGTAATAGCTAATCTTCCTTCTAAGGAAGTAGAGGATTATCTTATGGGTCTAGAAGCTGATGAAGAACTTTCTAGAATGGATGCTCATGAGTCAGTTGCCTAAAGAAGGAATCTTCATTAGAAGAGGTAAGAAGGTTATTGTATGTAATTCCTATGGAGGTAATACCTGTAGGTTATGTACTTTCTACAATAAATCTATATATGATTCCAGATGTACTATTCCTAATGAATGTGCTTTAGGCAAGGATTTATATTATAAAGAAGTAACTGATTAAATAATGACTAGAGAAGAAGTTTATTCTGAATGTTTGACTAAGCTGGAGAAGTCTGATTTCTTATTGTTGGAACTTGCTACAGGAATGGGTAAGTCTAAACAGGCAATAGATATAATCAACTGTCTAGTAGAAACTAAATATCAAGGGAAGCATACATCCATGCTTCTCTTGGTAGCAAAGACAGTACATAAGCAGACTTGGAAAGATGAATTCAAGAAATGGGGAGGTATCAATGTTGATGAACTTACCATTGAGTGTTATGAGTCTTTGAAGAAACATGAATATGAATCCTTTGACTTTGTTGTTATGGATGAATGCCATCATCTTCATAGTGATAAGCGTCTGGATCTCTTTAGTACTCTTACTTATGGCCATGTCATTGGACTGAGTGCTACTATTCCTAAGAAGCTCAAGCAATATTTCCAATATGAGTATGCAGCAGAAGTAGTAACCTGTAGTATAGTTGATGCCATTGAAGATGAAGTTCTTCCTGAACCTCAGATTATCCTCTACCCTCTTCAGCTTGATAATGTTCGTCCTACAGAATCCATAGAACTCAATCCTAAAGCAAAAGGAAAGACTTACTATGGTAACTATAATGAACTTTGGAAATACAGAAAGATGAAAGTCCATGCTATCATATCCTGTACGCCTAGACAGAGAGTAAATGAGTATAATTCTCAGATACTCTATGAAAAGAACAGATATATGAGAACAAGACAGGACTTTTTGAAGAACAAATGGCTGTTTGATTGTGGTGAGAGAATCAAGTATTTGGCTAACCTGAAGAATCATATTGTATTATCAATTCTTCAAAGGCTGGAGAAAGAGAGAACTATCACCTTCTGTAAGACCATAGAACAAGCAGATATTCTAGGTAAGTATAGTATTCATTCAAAGAACAAAGATTCTGATATAATCTATAATAACTTCAATGCAAAGAAGATTAACCATATAGTATCAGTCAATGTTCTCAATGAAGGTGCTAATCTAGTAGATTGTAAGTATGCTGTATTTGCTAATTATTCATCCTCAGAGATTTGTAGTGCTCAACGTGTAGGTAGGTCATTGAGACATAAGTCTCCAGTTATCATCCTTCCTTACTATGAAGCTACAAGAGAAGAGGAAATAGTGAATACAATGATTGAAAGTTTTAAAGAAGAATCCATTCATATAATTCACTCTTTAAAAGAATTAGATAAGTTTATACAATAATATTAAATAATAGCATAATTCTTCATTGGGTTGTGCTTTTTGCATTTATAAAGATATGAAACATGAAAATAACAATAGACATAGAAATACTGCAAAGGAATAATCTTACCCTTGGTGAATTTCTTGTAATGCTATTTGGGTACTGTGATGTCAAATACAAAGAGAACTTTGATAAACTTGTAGAGAAAAGTATTATCAGCAAGAATCTCTTTGACAAAGACTCTATGGTACTCTCAAACAATACAAGAGATTGGATAGCTAAGATTCTCATTGAATCAGATGCTAAGGTAATGGGTTATGACCTTAACTTTGAGGAACTTGCCAGGAAACTACAAGACATATATCCTCAAGGTAATAAACAGGGAACTACCTATAATTGGAGAGACAGTACAGAAATTATTGCCTTCAAATTAAGAACCCTAGTAGCTAAGTATGGCTTTATATTTACAGAAGATGAGGCAATTAAGGCTACAAAGGAATATGTAGAATCCTTTGAAGATGATAATAAGAATATGAAGCTACTGAAGTACTTCATTCTTAGAACAGGCAAAAGTGATGATATAGACTCTATGTTTATGTCTATCATAGAGAATAACAGATAACATTTAAACTTTAAATAATATGTACATTCAAGACAATTTTAAGAAGTGTCTCAAACTTCAATTTAGAGACATTACCTACAAAGTAAATGAGGAAAAAGGTGTAGTTGTTGCTCTGGCATACTTCCGTACACCTTTAAGTATGGAAGCTGGTGCAAATCAGTGTATCAATACTATAGGTATCGCAAGACTCAATAAGATTGCAGGAGACACTTTCAACATTGAGGTAGGTAAGAAAATTGCTAGAGCCAAGGCTGAAAAAGAAGCTTTCATTCAGTTTAAAACAATGCTTTTAAAGTATGAAGACAAGCTATTTCAAGCACGTCTTGAAATGAGTAAAGCCATTGATACAATAAGTTCACATATAGAACACCAAAAAGATTACATTAAATCATTTTAATTATGAAGATAACATTAGATGAAAAGACATGTCTAAAGAATAAACTCACCTTACAGGAAGCACTTATAGCAGCAGCTGTAAGTATGGGAAACTATAAATGTACCTTTGACAACATGATTAATAGGCATGTTCTAGGTATTATGGGACAGAGTGTTGATTCAAAATGGAAAGATATCATTAAGAATCTTATAAATTCTGAAGATGCAAGATTTGAAGCCCTGGCTACTAAGGTACAGGAATGCTTCCCTAAACAGAAAATGATGTATGCTAATGGTACTGCATCTCCATTCTACTTTAGATGTAACAAGACAGAGATTAAGAATAAACTCAAGAAGTTCCTTACTATCTATGGTGAAGTTGCTGATGAGGATATTATTGATGCAACCAAGAGATATGTAGCTTCCTATGCTCCAAAAGGTTATAGAGGTATGCGTCTTGCAAAGTATTTTATCATGAAAGATGATAGAAAGCTGATGGCTGATGATGAAATCCATGTAGAAGAAATCTCAGACTTGGCAACATTCTTAGAGAATAAGACAGAAGATACTTCATCTGATATTGTAGATGGTGATGATTGGTTAATGAATAGTAGAAACTAAAATGAATATAATTATGTGGAAAGTAAGTTTTAAAGACCCAAAGTACAAGAAAGTACAGAAGTTTAATGACAGAGTAACTGTAGTAACCCTTAAAGGTGATATGCAGATTCCTATAGAAGTAATAACCTCTATGCCAAAAGATGTATGTGATTGGATGCTGAATAAGATTAATCCAAAAGTACAAGTTTATCATTGGCAAGGTATTATTAGTATTACTGCTACTGGAAAAGCTGTCAAGTCAGAGGATGATAAAGATGATCCTGTATTGGCAGAGAGAATTGCAGAATGTAGAGCTAAGATTGCTATATATAAGTTTGTTACACATCTTATTGAAAAATACAACAAACATTATATTAAGCTTATTATTGGTAAGTATGGTACCACAAGACCTGATTATAACCAAAAAGATACTTTACATTCTATTCATGGTAAATACTCTGCTCTATGGGGTAAAGAGTTAAAGCATCTTGAGGAACTGTTTGACTTAGTAAAGAGCAATGGATAATTCTCAATTTCTTGCAGCTAGTACAATAATAAATCAATACTACCCTACTCTTAGAAAGGTTATGCTTACTCTTGGAGAACAAAACATAAAAGGAGAGATAACTAGGCATACTGAAGTAGGAAGTATTACATTCAAACTTGAATAGTATGAGCTTAATTGAAAGAGTACTAGAAAATGCTAAAGAACGAAGAGAAAAGATACTTAGTGGAAAGGTTAATTGTATTCCATCTCCCTTTAAGACCTTTAGATATGACTTTCCTGGAGTAGAATTAGGTACATATTATCTAGTGTCAGGTGGAGCAAAGAGTAGTAAGTCCAAGATAACAAACTTCCTGTTTCTGTTTAATAGTATTCTATATGCTTATCATCATCCAGAATTAGTTAGGTTGAAAGTCTTCTATGCTTTATTAGAAGAGAAAGCAGAGAATATTACTGGTAAGTTTATCTGTTATCTGTTGTATATTCTTTCTGATAAGAAGATAAGAATTGATATAAAGACCTTTAAGTCTGTAGATGAAGATAGAATACTTTCTCCTGAAATACTTGAACTTCTAGGAACACTGGAGTATCAGTCTATTCTGAAGTTCTTTGAAGAGCATGTAGTCTTTATCCCAGACAGAAATCCGACGGGTGTGTACCATACCTTAGAGAAATATGCAGAAGCAAATGGTACTATTCATAGAAAAAAGGTTGAAGGATATGAAAAGGAAATCTTTGATTATTATGAACCAAATGACCCTGATGAATATGTTCTTTGCATCATAGATCATATCTCCTTGATAAGTTGTGAAAGGAGTATGGATTTACGTAATTCTATTAAGAAACTATCTGAATATCTAAAGATTGTACGTAATAAGTATAACTATATTCCTGTAGTTGTACAACAGCAGAATAGTGAGAGTCTATCCCTTGAAGCATTCAAAGCTAATAAGATTAGACCTACACAGAAAGGATTAGCAGATAGTCAGGATCCTGGTAAGGATTGTGATGTCATGCTAGGTATCACTTCTCCATTCTCTTGGGAATTAAAGGAATATCTAAAGTATGATATAACAAAGCTTAGAGGATATTGTAAGTTTCTAGAGATTGTATTAGGTAGAGATGGTGAGAGTAATGCTATTCTAGGAATGTATTTTGATGGTGCTACTGGCTATTATGCTCCACTGCCAAAATATGATAATATACCAGAGCTTAATAAAGTATATCAGTTAATTCAAAGGAATCAAGAGAGTACATCTAAGTGATTCTTTTCATTTTTCATAGTATAATTAAAAGCATCTTGCCTATGCAACTTAGTATAGGTATATTTGCAGTCCAATAATTTAATAAAAAGTAGAAGTTAAAAATGAGTAACATTGTTTTGCCTACAGAACGTAGGAAAGCTACAGACTACAACCCTAGGTTGATGGTACTGTATGGACGCCCTAAGAGTGGTAAAAGCTCGCTTATGGCAAGTATTGATAACAATCTTATCATTGATTTGGAAGATGGTTATCGTGCATTAGATGTAATGGCAGTACAAGCTAGAAGTGCCAATGACATCTTTGAAATCAAGAATCTTATTGCACAGAAGAATGAAGAGAATGGTGGTAAACCTTTCTACCGCTTTATCACCATTGATAATGCAACTAGACTTGAAGAGATGTCATTAGTCTATGCAGCAGCCCTTTATAGAAAAACCTCAATGGGTGCTAATTATGGTTATAAAAAGGATAAGATTGGCAACATCCTTAAAGATAAGAATGGTAATAAGGTTATTGACCTGAAGGCTGATGTAAGACAGTTGCCAAATGGTGCAGGCTATACCTATACAAGGCAGGCACTTAAAGAAATGATTAATATGTTCAAGCCTTTATGTGATACTCTTATTCTTGTATGTCATGTTAAGGACAAACAGATTAAGAAAGATGATTCAGAGACTACAGAAATGGCTGTAGATTTAGCAGGAAAGACAGGTGATATTATCTGTGGAGAAGCAGATGCTATTGGTTATGTATCACGCAAGGATAATAAGACTCTTATCTCATTCATTGGTGGGGATAATGCTATTAGAGGTTCTAGACCACTGCATCTTAGGGAAAAGGTATTTCAGGTAGCAGAGTCTGATAAAGATGGTAATCTTAAAGTAGATATGAGTCAGATTTTCCTTGATACAGCAAATTAAACAATAAACATTCAATTCATAAATAACAATTTAAAAATTAAAAAATAATGGAAAAGAGAATTTCATTTGATCAGTTTCAGTCAGTAAAGCGTGTAGCACAGGCTTGTAATCCACTTATGGTAAAGCGTGAGAAAATCAAGGTAAAGATTGAAGCCCTTGCTAAGAAATATAAAGACTATGATACTCAGATTGCTTCATTGGAGGCAGGTATCAAGCAGGTAGTAGGCTTCCGTGTAGAGGAACTTGTAAAGAAGGTTATTGAACCAGGTGTAGATGCCAATGGTCAGCCTAAGAAGACAACGAAGTATCTTCCAACAGATATTGTTTCCTATGATGAAAATAAAAAGCAGTTCATTGTATCTATTCCAGATGATGATTCTGAGAATGTAGAAACAAAATCCTTTTCTGAAAGTGAAGAAACAGCATCCCCAAGTGAAGAGAATAACATGGAGGCATCAAATATCAACCATAATGTAGAAGAGACAGAAGATGTACCTACTGATGCACCAATCTTTGAGTAATCATAGTATAAACAAATAAATAGTAAATAATAATAACAGATTAAATTTTAAACACAAACAGTTATGATTATTAATAATAGTTACAGTTTCCTTGCTATTGGCAAGACACAGGAGTCAAAAGAAGCTCAGGAGTTCAAGAAGTATGTAGGTGTAGGTTCTTCCTTTGTAGTAGCAGTAAATCCTACAAAGAAGGAACTTGAAGGTATCTATGGACATGAGATTGCTAATGATCCCGAGTATGTTGTTGATACTGATAATGGTAAGGAAGCACGTATTACATTTATTGTAAAGACAGACCCAGAGACTTGCAATGGTGTGGAGATGATTAACAGAATGATGTTTACCTTGCGTAATGCTCCTGCTTATAATCAAGACCAGACTAAAGCACAGGTTATTGATAAGTTTGGTAATGTTACTTGGACTAATGCAGAGGATGCTAAAGCAGGTAAGCCTCTCTTTACAAAGAATGGAAATCCTGCAAAGATTGCTCCTAATTATCGTATTGCCTGTGTAGGTGAGGCAGACCTCATTGGCTTCTTGAAACCTTATCTCTGTGTGGGAGATGCCTTCAACTATGTTAATGGCTCTTGGGTATTGAAAGAAAATACAGATGACTTTGTATTTGGTCTTGAGCATATCAAGGACTACTTCAAGGGTGACTTCTCTGAGATTAAGGAGGCTATTGCTCTTCAGCCTAATAATAAGGTAAAGCTCCTCTATGGTGTACGTACTACAGATGAAGGTAAGCAGTATCAGGCTATTGCTACACGTAATGGCATGATTCTCCCTAACTATGCAGGTTCTAAGGCACTTGCACGTTTGGAGAAAGACCTTGCAAATGCTAAGGACAATGGCTCCTATGCTTCAACAGAGTTTGCTGTGCAGGAACTTACAGAGTATAATGTACAGGCAACTAATCTCAATGCTGCACCAGTAGAGACAGGTACTGCTTCGGGCAGTGGTGATATGCCTTGGGATTAAACCCTAGAATTAACCCTTTTAAAGTAATAATCTTATGGTAGTAGGTAAAACTTCTTCCAGTATATCAAAGACAGAGATATTCAGTAAGTTCAGTGAAACACAGGTATTATGCACTGTGTTTCCTGAGATTACTGAAATCCCATGTGTAATCAATTCTCCTTTAAGAACAGACAACCACCCATCCTTCAGCATCTATATGAGCAACAGCAATCATATTATGTATAAGGACTTTGGGGATAACAATGTTCAAGGAGGATTAGTTGATTTATTGTGTGAGTATTGGAACTGTACTTTTAATCAGGCTTTGGATAAAATCTGTAAGTTAATGATTAAGGATGATAATGTAATTATTAAGCCTAAGCAGATTAAAACCCTCACAAGAAAGGAAGCCAACCAACTTACTAAGTTAGAAGTTAAGGTTAGACCTTGGAGAGAGTATGATTATGAGTACTGGGCATCTTATGGCATCTCAAAGCAATGGCTAAAGTATGCAGAGATATATCCTGTCTCCTATAAGATTATTACTAAAAAAGATTCAGTAACTGATAAGATTAAACGATATACTTTCCCTACAGATAAGTATGCTTATTGCTATGTTGAAAGAAAGGAAGGACAATTACAACTAAAGTTGTATCAACCCTACAATACTAAAGGCTATAAATGGTGTTCTAAAATGGATGCATCTGTTATAGGCTTATGGACAAAGATTCCAGAGTATGGTGATAGAGTTGTAATCTGTTCATCTTTAAAGGATGCATTGGTTATTTCTTGTCAGTTACATATACCAACCATTTGCCTTCAAGGTGAAGGATACTCAATGTCTGATACTGCCATTAATGAACTAAAAAGGAGATACAAGAAGATATTTATCAGTTTTGATACTGATGAAGCAGGTAGGATAGATGGAGAAAAATTAGCTAAGCGTACTGGCTTTACTAATATTGTTCCCAACTTAGGCAGTCAGAAAGACTTTAGTGACCACTACAAAGCCTTAGAAGACAAAACACAATTCAAACAATTAGAAAAATTATTCAATTAACAAAACAAGATTATGGAAAGAGAAATTTTGATCGCAAATACAAAGACTCAGAAGAGAAGTAAGGTAACTACTAGTGCTACAACACTTGGAGAATTGAAGGCAGACTTGCGAGCTGCTGGTATTGACTATAATGGTATGACCTTTACAGAAGGTATCTCTAAGACCCAACTTCTTGATGATGCTACTCAGTTGCCACAGAATGTAATGTATAAGGGACAGCCTACCAATAATTTGGTTATCCTTCTTACCAATACCAAGAAGAACATTGCTTCTGGTACTATGTCTAGAAAAGAAGTGTATCAGGCTATTAAGGACAATAATCTCCAGGATGCAGTAAAGGAAGAGTTTGGCAGAAACTTTACCCAGGTTCCTACCAGTGATTTGTTGGTATTCCTTGCACAGGATGGTAATGCAGAAGTAACAGAGACACTTAATGATAAGCCTGCAGACACAGAGAATAATGATATTATTGCCCCTGAGGTTAAAGAGAAGGAAACTCCTGATACAGAGGACGAGGATCTTCCTGACTATGTTGATGATATCATTACTGATACTCGTGTAGATTCTACTGTAAATTCATTGTATGTTCATATTGCCATGTTGGTAGATAATGAAGTTCTCTCCGTTGCAGACCTTGAGGAACTTAATGCAGATATTGAATATCTCACTAAAGTTGCAAAGAAAGAACAGAATACAGTAGAAAAGCTTCCTTTTGAGGAGACACCAAAGAAGGCAGTAAGTACTTCTGATGGTAGTATTACAGACGATGATATTGATGATATGCTCGATGAACTTGGAGAATAATACATAACTGTTTGACATTTAGTTGTGTAAGGGAGTGGAGAATAGTCTCTGCTCCCTTTATTTTTCAATTAAATAAAGTAAAGTTATGGAGTATACAGTAAATCAATTATATCAGTATCTCTTTGAAAAGCCTCTGGCTATCTATGAAATATTCAAAGGGTTCTTTGGTGAGGATTTTGTAGATATACAGACTTGTCAAGGAAGAGAACTATCATCTTTCAAAGAGTATTTACTTGAAAAGATATGTGATGAGTCCTTTATGCCAAAGGAGGCAGCAGAAGAAGAGTATAATCTATCTTTTAATATTACAGAGATGCAATTAAAAGAGTTGAAGACTACTTTAGAAGATAAAAGACTCATTATCTATGTATGGTGGCCTAGAGTAACTGTCACTAATGAATATAACAAGTCTGTAAATATCCAAGACCTTTATGCTAAGATAGAAATTCAGAATGATGGTACAATTCCTTATGAGTGCAATGGCTTTAGACTTAATAGGGCTACTTACACAAGAGAGCAATTCCTAAGTAACTACATGCATAGTCATATCAATACAATACCAAAGAATAACTTCACTCAATTCCAAATACCATGTTTAGGTAGAGGTCCAATAATCAGTACTATTGGAACATTGAAAAATGAATATGATGAAACTACCTGGATGTTGTTCTGTCAAGAACTAAGCATGTATGTAACTGTAGAATCAATATCAGGCGGTCCATATCATAGAATGGAAACCATAGGAAATGTATCTTTGAATAGCATGTATACAGGTTATACCTTTAATTATACAGGTAAAGTAGATTTTCTATCTTTATTTACAAATGATGACTTAAAAAAATTTATTAAATATTATCTGAAACATGGCCATCTGTCTTTAGGATATATGAATAGTGCATTTACTTGGAGTATGCCATATTATGAATACATTATTGATATTAGTAATTCCTTCATTGACTTCTATAACAAGTATTACAGTACTACAGCAGGAAACTTGGATAACTGCTTTAGCAAGGGTATGTTAAAACAAGTTATTGTTGCTGATGGAAAGTTCTATAATGAAGGGGATTATAATAGTTTTGATATTAATAATTTTAGTGAATACCAAAACAAACTGGTATTAACATTCAAAGGTAAGGAAATACATACTACCATTATTATTAATAAACAAGGCAGTGAAGCAACTCTGACTACAGTTATTAGTAATAATGTAGCTATGTTCATACTGCAAAAAATTCTTAGAACAATTAATTTCAGATATAAAAATGAACACAATAAATACAGAAGAAACCAAGAAGCTACCCCAGCTTGTGAAAGGGTCCTCTATCTATAAACTCATTGTTCCTGAGAATGTAGAAGAGAAGATAAGATATCTTCTCAGAAAGTTCCCTAGCACAGAATGGTCAGGAGTATTGTTTGTAACTCATGAAGGTTCCTTTGAGGATAATGACCTGGTGATTACCTGTAAGGACATCTATCCTATGGATTTAGGTAATGCAACCTTTACAGAGTTTACAATGAATGAAGATGTAGCTGCATATATGTCTGAGAATATAGAACTATTTGACTGTGATTTGCAATTAATTCATTCACATCATCAGATGTCAACTCAACCAAGTGGTACAGATTTAAATACCTTGAAAGAAGAAGGTAATGAAAGAAACTGCTTTGTATCTCTTATTGTAAACAATGCAGGAAAGTACTATGCAGCTATTACCAGAAAGGTACAGACTAAATCAGAAGTAACAGTCAAGAAGTTAGGTACATCCTATGAATTCTTTGGTGATGGTTCTAAAGAACTGGAGCATAAAGATGAGACAACAACAAAGGTCATAGAGAAAGAAGTTATTGAGTACTTTGACCTTGAAGTAGAAAGACATGAAGTACCTAATACTTTAGAGTATCTTGATGCTAGATTTGATGAGATAGCTAAGAAGAAAACTATTGAAAGAAAGAAAAATTGGGATTCATCAAATATAGCACCTACAGGTCATTTCTTTGATTGGATGCACAGCAAACCAGTACCTAAGGAACAGAATCTCTTTGGTGATATCACTTACAGAGAAGTCCCAGAGAAACCATATAAGGATGACCACATGTTCCATCCATCTATTACTGATGATTGGCAGCCTGACCCAAAGAAAATTCATGCAGCAGTAGTTCACATGATTACATGTAATTTGATTATTAATCCAGATAAGTTTGACCTCAAACAATGGGTTACAAAGCACATGAAGAATGTTTATATAAAGGTTTTTGGAGAATATAGTATATATGAATGTGAACATAATACATGTGGTGCTTTCAGTGAATGGAGAGACTTCATTATCCAGCATACTCTGGACTACTTTGATACTTCTAACGTGCCAGATGCTATCTTTGATGATGGTATATTCCAAAGCAGAATAGCACAGGCAATGAGGGATGAAATTATGGAGTTTATAGATGTAAATCCTTATATTGAAGCTTACAATGAAGCTCTAGTTTTAAATATTGTAGAATAATTTATGGATGTAAATATGAATGATATTGATGATGTTCTTCAGAATTTAAATATGGAAATTCCATCAGAGAATTCAAATAGTTCTCCTCAAGATTCTATTCAAACAGGAGAAACAAACATATCTCTTTCTGATGAAGAACTGGATGAGATCATAGAAGACAATGGTCTCTCAGAGGAATCTGAGGAGGAAGAAACTTATGATGAAAACCAAGGAGAAGGAAATGATATTGATGTAGAAAATGTAACTGTAGATATTGCTCAAGAAGGAGGAGATATAACAGATGTTTTTTACTCTTTACCAATACCGGAGGAAGAAGAGCCTCAAGAGGAATCAGTAGCTATTACAGAGAATAACACACCTGATGATGCAAAGATTCCTCTTAACTCCCCTACTCTTCTCATTGATGAATCTACTACCAGATTCTCTGGTGCAGAATGGTTCAATGAGATACAGAAAGCCAGAATCATTGTTGCAGGAATTGGGGGTATTGGAAGTAATGTAGCTTTTCAGTTAGCAAGAATGATTCCTGCAAATCTAACACTCTATGATGATGATAATGTGGAGATGGTGAATATGGCAGGTCAGTTATTCAGTAATAATAATATTGGAGAATCTAAAGTAGATGCCATAGCCAATATGATTTATAATTATACTTCTATGAAACAGGTATTGGCTGTTAAAGACAAGTTTACTTCAGACAAAGAACCTGGAGATATTATGATTTGTGGCTTTGATAATATGAGGGCTAGAAGAACCTTCTTTAATTCATGGTACAATCATATCTCAGATAAATCAGAGGAAGAAAGAAGTAAATGTCTATATCTGGATGGAAGGTTAAGTATGGATACTCTGCAGATATTGTGTATTAGAGGAGATGACCAGTATAATATTGAAAGATATGAGAAAGAATTCTTGTTTGCTGATTATGAAGCTGATGCAACAGTATGTTCCATGAAGCAGACTACCTATCTGGCTTGTATGATTGGTTCACTAATGGTTAATCTCTTTACAAACTTTATAGCCAATAGTCTGCATCCTGTCATTCCTTATGATTTGCCTTTCTTTACTGAATATGACGCTCAGAATATGTTATTTAAAACAGAAAGCTAATGAGAGATTTAAAAACTGCAATTTCTTATTGTTTTGAATGTATTGCTGCTGATACTTATAGCATAAGTCGAAGCATAAGCTTTACAGATAAGTCTTCTTATATGCTAATCCCTGTAACAGGAGATAACATTGAAATCCCAACAATGGCTATGTATTCTCTTCCTACATTGGAAAACAAGATTCTACAAAAAGAACCTATAGATGCACTGGTAGTAAATTTGAATAATAATGGAGGATACTCATCATTTAAATCTGTAAGTGCAAGTATTAGAGATGCATTTACAGTCTTGTATAAAAATGCCCATTTGAGAAAGCTGGTAACTGTTGGTGACCCTGAAAAGACATATTATGGAACCTATGGAGCTATCTTTGATGAGAACTTCAAGCCAATAGTAATGCTCTCATGGGAATTAAAGAAAATATATAGGGATGATGATCAAGATTCTTTTAGGTATAAGTTTATCAGACCTATACTTAGAGTAGCTCCTGAAGTATTTATAAACAAAAGCAATACTGTAGAACGATTTATTATCAATCAGATTATTCCTACAGCATTATCAGTAACTTATCTTAGTTCTCCTATCTTTCATAGAAGTATGTTATATGAGAGTAATAGCAGTAACTGTGATACAAAGGTAAAGGTATTGATAGAAAAGATTCCTTTTATTATAAAAGAAACAGATGTTCCATCTATCTCTACTACTAATGAAGAGTTACTTGGTACTGCTTTAAACTATATAGATGAAATAGTAGAATGACAATACAGGAATACTTTGGAGACTGGTGTAAAATTGTAGATATAGCAGAAGCTGAAAGACTGACTAAAAGATTAGTAAATTCAAAACAAGTTGTGTGCCCTAAGATAAAAGATATATTCAAAGCCTTTACTTTATGCTCACTGCATGACTTGAAGGTTGTTATCTTAGGGCAAGACCCTTATCCTGATATCAGGAATGGTAAGCCTACAGCCACAGGCATAGCCTTTGGAAACTCTAGTGATACTCTTGAATGTAATTATTCACCATCCTTAGATGTTCTTATGGAGTCAGTTATTGACTTCACTCGTCCACATGGAAATATTATCTTTGACCCCAGTTTGGAGAAGTGGGAAGCTCAGGGGGTGCTGTTATTAAATTCAGCTCTCACCTGTCAGGCAGGAAAAATAGGCTCTCATTCACTTATGTGGAGACCTTTCATCAAATCCTTTCTCACCAATCTCTCTATGTATGATAGTGGTATTATCTATGTGCTGATGGGTTCTGAAGCTCAGAGTTTTGAATCTTACATCAATTCAAAGTATAACCATATTATCAAGATAAAGCATCCATCGTGGTATGCAAGAACACACACCAAAATGCCTTCTGATCTATGGCATCAGATAAATGATATTCTCAAAGGTCATTATGGCTTTGGTGTAGAATGGTATAAAGAGTATAATTTTTTAAATAAAGAAGAAAATGAAGAAGTATTTTTTGCAGGAGACTGCTGAAGAGTTAGAGTTTGGAGACATGATTGTATTGGACTTGTCTCATGATATGGAAAATGGTCATACAAAGCACCATCATCTTGAGTGCAAGTTCATGCCAGAATTAGTACCAATTCTCCTTGAAGAGGATATTATTGAAGAGAAGGAAGTTGAAGAGGAAAAGCCTCTTGATTTCCAGAATGATGATACACCATGCCCTTTGATGGAAGAGGTAATCAAAGCCAATGAGGAACTTGAATTAAGAGTAGATAAACTTGAAAAAACAGTTATCAAGCTTCGTGAAATGGTAGCATCTCTTGCTGTTAAGTCTGCTGCTAAGCCAAAACCTTATGAGAATGCAAGGAAGCAGAACAGAAAATAAAAAGATTATCAATGCCTCTCCTCTAGAGTATGATGGTATCTTCTTCAAGAGTAAATTGGAGAAGATGGCTTATCAAACTCTAAAGGAACAAGGCTTCCCCGTACAATATGAACCTAAGAAGTTCATAATCTGGGAAGGCTTCAGACCTAATGTTCCTTTCTATAATAAAGATGCTAGTACCAGGATGTTGAAGATGGATAGTAAGAAAGTCATAGACATTTCCTATACTCCAGACTTGATGTTTGAGTACAATAATCATCTTATCATTATAGAAATGAAGGGGTTTGAGAACAACACCTATCCTTTAAAAAAGAAGATATTCAGGAAATGGTTGGAATCAAACTATCCTAATAGTATTTACTTTGAGATTTTCACGAAGAAGCAGCTTCTTCAGGCAATAGACATTATTAAGAATTTAGATTAATGAAAATAGAAAAAGAACTGAAAGATATAGCTCTGGCTATTACAGAACCAGAATATAGGCAAAGGCCAGAATTATCTTATAGTACATTGAGCACTTATGAACGTTCTGGTTTTGATGGTTTAGATCATTTGTTTGATAAGATAGAAAGTCATTCATTACTCTTTGGTAGTGTTGTAGATACAATACTTACAGATGGAATGGATGCTTTTTATGAGCATTTTATAGTTCTTGATGTAAATGTTACTGATGGGGGTAAGGATGTTTGCAATAAGTTGCAGGAACTTTACCCTAATATTACTTCCTTCGAGGATTTTCCTGAAGAGTGTGTATCTTATGCTGCAAAGGAAGCTGGTTTTTGGAAAGCTGATAAATGGGATAAAATCCGTTATAGAGAAGTTCTTAAAACTGGTAACATTGCAGAGTACTTCAATGCCTTACAAAGTAGTGGAAAGACAGTAGTAGATTCTGTGACATACAATGATGCTCTTAAATGTGTTGAAGCATTAAGAACCTCTACAGCTACTCAAGGATACTTTGCACAAGATGATGAACTATCTCCATTAAGAAGGTATTATCAGCTAAAGTTTGCTGCAAAGTTTGAGAATGTAGGTTATAGATGTATGGCAGATTTGATTATTGTAGATTATGAAGATAAGAAAATTATCCCATGCGACCTGAAAACTTCCTCAAAGACTGAATGGCACTTCATGGATAGCTTTGAACAATGGAACTACATGATTCAGGCAAGACTTTATTGGAGAATTATCAAAGCAAACTTGCTTAATGACCCATACTTCAAAGATTTTACCCTTGAAAACTATAGATTCATTGTTGTCAATAGAAAAACCCTTACTCCCCTGGTATGGGAGTTTCCTTTAACTCAAGAATTAGGTACCCTTGTTGATAAGAAAGGTAATGAGTATAGAGACCCATTTGAGATAGGTAAAGAGCTTCAGAGTTACTTGAATTTCAGACCTCAAGTACCAAAAGGCATTGATAAGGATGGTATCAACATCATTGATTGTTTAAAACTTAAAGAATAATGTAACTGTATAATAATAGGATATAATGTTAATAGTAAAACGTAATGGCACTAAAGAGGAATTCAATCCTGAAAAGATTGAAGGAGCAATTCTTAAAGCATTTAAGGCTTGCAACTATAGAATTGGTGAGGTAGATAGAAGAAATATTACTGAGTTTATTAGCAATCTTAGTAATGGTGCTCTTGCTACCATGGACGATCCTGTTAAGGAAGAAATCTCTGTAGAGGGCATTCAAAATAGGGTAGAAAAGTTCCTCTGTAAGCGTTGGTTTCCTGTAGGTAAGGCTTATATGCTTTATAGAGAACAACATAAGAAAATCAGAGATAATGTAGCAAGAAATCTTCAGTTTATTGATAACTTTGTTAAATCAGATAATACTGCAAATGCAACTATTGATGACAATAGTAATGTTGCTACACATAATATTGCAGTAATGAATACTGAAATTCATAAAGAGAACAATAAGGAAACTAATATTAGAATATGGTATGATAAAATTAAGGAACTCTATGGTAAGGAGTTGGCAGAACGGTTTCTTATAGATATTAATACTATCCTTTACCCCCACGATCTTTCTTCACAGATTGGTATGCCATATTGTGTTGCTATTACTCTTTACCCTTTCCTAAAGAATGGTATAAAGGATATTGGGGGTTTGAGTGCTGCTCCTAAGAACATTGACAGTTTCTGTGGTCTTTTTGTAAATCTTGTATTTGCCATTGCTGCTCAGTATAAAGGGGCTGTAGCTACTCCAGGAATGCTACTTTGTATGGATTATTTTCTTAGAAAGGAATGGGGAGATAATTATTATCAGAAGCCTGAGACAATTATTACATCAGAACATTATCTAAGACAAATGACAATTCAAAAGCAAATACATCAGTATTTTCAGCAGATATGCTATTCTCTTATGCAACCATCAGGATCAAGAGGAAATCAAGCTTGTTTTTGGAACTTATCTATCTTTGATAAGCCTTTCTTTGATACTATGTACGGAGATTTCTATTTCCCTGATGGTACTAAACCAAAATGGGAATCTCTTACATGGTTACAGAAAGATTTTATGCATTGGTTAAATGAAGAGAGATTAAAGTGCATATTAACTTTTCCTGTTGTATCACTCTGTCTTATATATCAAAACCATAAGTTCCTTGATGAAGATTTATATCAGTTTGCAGCAAAGGAATATGCAGAAGGTGATAGTTTCTTTACATATATAAGTGATAGTGCAGACAGCTTATCATCATGTTGCCGTCTTTCTTCTAAGTTATCTAAGCCACAGTTTAACTTCACCAATGGTCAGCTCAGTGAGATGACTGGTTCAAAGAATGTTATTACTCTCAATCTCAATAGGATTATTCAAGATTGGTATAAAATGATGGAAACTCATAATTCAGGGTGGAATAAAGATAGAGCAAAAGAAAGCTATCCTGATTTAATTGATTACATTAGAGAAGATGGAGCTATTCTCGATAGAGTATATAAGTATCAAACTGCATATAATGAAATCCTCAAATATCTCTATGAGAAGAATTTGCTTACTGTATATAATGCAGGATTTATTAATATGAAAAAGCAGTATCTTACTATAGGTATTAATGGCTTAAATCAAGCAGCAGAATTCTTAGACATGAAATGTAATAAAAATAAACAATACGAAGAATTCTGTAGTATGATTTTTAGTTCTATTAAGGAGCAAAATGCTCTTCATAAAACTAAAGATTGTATGTTCAATACAGAATTTACACCTTGTGAATCTGCTGCTATAAAACTGTATAATAGAGATAAAAAGGATGGATATTGGGTTCCAAAGGATACTAATCTCTATGCTTCCTATATCTTTAAGCCTAATGATATTGAAATCCCTGTATTAGACAAAATTCATTTACACGGTAAAGAAGTATGTGGAGATAATTTAGATGGAGGTTCTGCATGCCATGTGGGCTTGGATAGTCATTTGGATAAAGAGCAATATCTAAAGATTATTAAGTATGCTGCTGAGGAAGGTTGTAAGTATTTTACATTCAATGTACCTAATAGTGAATGTGATGATTGTGGTTTTATTACCAAGCATCCTATCAAAGAATGTCCTAAGTGTGGTAGCAAACATATTAGCTATTATGACCGTGTAATAGGTTATCTTACTAAGATTAGTAACTGGTCTAAAGGCAGGCAGATTGAACAAAAGACAAGAGTATATACTAAAAAGGAAGATGTATGCTGAAATATTTATACTGCAAGGAAGTATTTGCAGAAGTACCCTCAGAGATAACTCTGGGGGTATCTATTTCTGGTTGTGCCATTCATTGTCAAGGATGTCATAGCAGAGAATTATGGGAAGATAAAGGTACACCTCTTACTATAGAAGAGTTACAGAGCCTATTAAATAAGCATAAAGGAATTACCTGTCTATGCCTCTTTGGTGGAGAGCATGATATAGATGCCCTGACTGAGTTATTCCAATATGCTTATAAGAAGGTAAAGACTGCATGGTATTGTGGTTTAGATATGCTACCAAAGGATAAACTAGGCGCCATTCAGTATTTAGATTATCTGAAGCTTGGACACTATGACCATGAGCTGGGGGGATTAAATTCTCCTACTACCAATCAGAGGTTCTATCAGATAGAACACTTCCCTAATGGAGAATATATGAAAGTAGATTTAACAAATAAATTTAAAAAGTAAAAATGAAACAGAAGATATATATTAAGAGATTTAGTAAAGATGTAGAACTCCCTAGGATTATCGCTAAAGGAGATTGGATTGACCTTAGAAGTGCAGCAGAAGTAACTCTGAAAGCACCTGTAACTAAGACAGTATCAAAAGGTAAACCAAAGGAAGTTGAGTTTAGTACAGCTCTTATTCCTCTTGGAGTAGCTATGCTATTACCTGATGGTATGGAGGCAAATGTAGTTGCTAGAAGTGGGACCTTCAAGAATTATAGTGTTCTACAGACTAATGCCTATGGAGTTATTGATGGTGGAGAGTTTGGATATAATGGACCAAATGATGAATGGAAGTTCCCAGTAGTAGCTCTTAGAAATACAACAATAGCAATCAATGATAGAGTATGTCAATTCAGAATCCAGCTTAGTCAGAAGGCAACTATGTGGCAGAAATTGAAGTGGCTGTTTACTAGTGGCATTGAAATTATTGAAGTAGACAATCTTCCAGAGAAAGAAGATAGAGGAGGCTTCTCAACAACAGGAACTAAATAAAGTAACACCATGAAGATAGCAATCTTAGATTATCAAGATGGAAGCATCACTATCAAGGATGTTCCAAAGGAACTGGAAGAACTTGATGGTGATGATATTCTAACCAATATGGGATTTTGTCAGAACACTACAGAATATATGATAGTAGATGACCAGTTACCTATTAGTATTGAAACTAAAGGTTGTACTATTTACACAGCATTAAAATAAAAAGCATGATTAAAAAGATTATTCATAAATTTCTCAACATTCATCCTGATGCAATGTCCTTTCAAAACTCAATGGACCTTGCTGAGTTACCAGTAGTAACATTCCGTCAAGGAGATAAGAAGATTAACTTTCTTCTTGATACTGGTTCTAATAATTGTATCATAGACAGTACATTCCTTAAAAACCTGAAGCATCAAACACTTGATATGACTAATAAAGTCTCAGGAATTGAGGGAATTGAAAGTGAAGAAAAGGTCTGCATCCTCAAACTTAATTATAAGGATAGAGAATATAACTTCCCTTATATAGTAAAGGATATGAAACCTATATTTGATTCCATCAAGAAAGAAACAGGAGTTACAGTTAATGGAATGCTTGGCTCAAAGTTCTTTAATGAGTTCAAGTATGTCCTTGACTTTGATGAATTGATAGCGTATAGTAAAGAATGATATACTTTGTATCTAAGCAACAATCTCTATTTGAAAGTGAAAATTATAAACCACTTTCAATAGAAGAATCTATAGAGATGATTAAGTCCTGGAAAATCTTCATGTTTGATACTGAAGGTACAGGACTTGATTGTCATATAGCAAAAGTGCTACTTATGCAGTTTGGAAAGATGGATAAATCGATTCAGATTGTAGTAGATTGTACAACTATAGATCCTTTACTCTATAAAGAAGTTATAGAACAGGGCTTTCTTGTAGGACAAAATCTTAAGTATGATGCAAAGATGCTGATGGCAATAGGTATCTTTATAAGAAAGTGTTATGATACCATGATAGCAGAAATGCTTAGATACTTTGGATTTCCTAGAATACCAGTTTCTCCAGAGGAATATGAAGAACAAAAGTATGATTTTCCCTATCATATAAAGCATACAAAAGCAACAAAGGATAAACCAAGCTATTCATATTATGAGTTAAGTTTTGCTCTTGATGCCTTAGGATATAAATATCTTGGAATAAACATAGATAAATCTATCAGAGGTACTATTAAATATGTAGGTATAACAGAAGATGTAATCATCTATGGTGCTAATGATGTCATTCATCTAGGTGACATTATGAATGCTCAAATAGAATATTTCAAATCTATTAATGCCATGCTAGCTTTACAGATAGAATGTAGTGCTGTTTTATCTCTTGCTTACTTTGAATATTGTGGAGTAAAGATTGATGAGGACAAATGGATGAAAATCTATAAAAGAAACTGTACTGACCTTCAGAAAACAATAGATGCTCTTAATACCTTTGTTGTAAACTTAGGAAATAGAAAATTTATTAGAGAAGCTATTCAGTTAGATTTATTCATGGACGTAGATACCTCCAGTAAATCAAAGTGTAATATTAATTGGAGCAGTACTGATGATGTTGTTCCCCTTCTAAAGTATTTAGGTTTTAACACAAAGGGTTGGAACAAAGAAAAGAAGGAAGAGACAGAAAGTAAAGGTGCAGACCTTGTAAAGAAGCAAAAGAATATTAATCCTGAATTTGCAGATTTATACCTAGAATATTCTAGATTAGATAAACTTTGTTCTACTTATGGGCCACAATATACTAATGCAGTAAATCCTAAGACAGGAAGACTTCATACTGAATTTCGTCAACTAGATACTGTAACAGGAAGATTGTCTTGTGGTTCTCAAAAGCAGAATGAGGATTTAGCTAAACTAAAAGGTCTCCCTTTAAAACCAAGAAAAGGGCATCCTGAAGATGTATGTGCATATCCTCAGATTCAGAATCTCCCTAATACTGATGAAGTAAGATCCTGCTTCATTGCAGAGGAAGGTAATGATTTTATTTCTATAGATTATAATAGCGAGGAGTCAAGACTTCTAGCAAGTCTATCAGGAGACAAAGGTATGCTTGAGGTATTTGAGAAAGGATATGACATGCATAGCTATGTAGCTTGGCTTATATATCCAGAAAAGATTCCTAGGGATATTGATATTAGAGATATTAAGAAGAAATATCATGACCTTAGACAATCTGCAAAGGGACCAGAATTTACATTTGCCTTTTTAGGTAATTGGGCTACTCTAGTAGGTAACTATGGTATGCCTAAGGAAGAAGCTATGCAAATAGAAGACAATTATAAGAAAGGTTTTGCTGGAGCTACTAAGTATCAGGAAGAATGTAAGAAGTATACTGAAGCTACAGGAATTATTAGAGTATGCAGGGAAACAGGACATATTTCAAGATGGTGGGACTGGAAAAAATGGTATGCAAGACAACGCTCTAAAGAGTTTTGGGACAGCTATAGAGAAAGAAAGGAGGCTGGATTACCAAGAAGTAAAGAAGCTGATGAACACTTTGCTGCAAGAAACAAATATGATAAGAATAGTGTTAACAGTACTACGCAGGGGCTTGGCGCTGTAATCTTCAAGGAGTTTACTTACAATCTTTACTTATGGATTCTTGATAAAGGTTATCAGAATAAGGTAAAATTCTGTGTACCAGTACATGATGAAATATGTGAAGAATGTCCTAAGGAACTTACTCAAGAAGTAATAAAAGCAACTAAGCATTTTATGGAAACTATAGGTGCTAAATATTGTCATAGACTACCTCTCCCTGCAGAAGAAGAAATTGGTCCGTTTTGGAAACATTAATTATGGTTTTAACAGAAGAAGAATTAATAGATATTTGGAAGTACTTCCAGTATTGTTGCTTACCTTCCATCACTATGGCTAGGTATGCTTACTTAGATTACATTGAGGACATCAAGAAAGAAAAGATGTTCTATAGGCATGAAACTAAACAGGTTATCAATAAGATAGGTAAATACTTGGAAGCACTTCCTAATAGACTGATGGATGTAAGTAGTCAGAATGTAAGGTATATGAACATCCTAAGTGATAACATAGAGGAACAGTTTGAAGAAGAGGAAGAAGAACTGCATAGAGCAATCTTTATTTCGTTTAGAAATGCTAAATGGAAACATGCAGAATGTTTAGCTTCTCTCCATTATATCCTAACTATGATGAGTATTGTTTCAGCAATATTCAATCAATGCTGTGAAGATTTAAAAAGACTTTCTGGGAAGGATGCTACTGAAGCTTTTCACATTTATAGCTTATCTGAAACTTCAGAGGAATGGCTTAAGATTGTCAAGAAAGCAAATACTGTGTTTGATAATAATAAGAAAGCTGAAGCTGTAGACTTAAATAACATCAGATGTACCAAGGCAGTAGATGCCATCAGAAAGAAACTGGCTAACATTGAGACCTTACGTATAGCTATGAGGAAGTCTTACCCTTGGAGTCTTAATTACAAAGAAGGTATTCCTTATGAGGAATCTGCTGACTATCTTATAGTAAATAGTAATAATCAAAAACTTGATAAATGTGGTTAAAGTAATGGAATTTATAAGAACATTCAGAGAGAAGCAACAGACTTCTCGGCAGAATACTATCCTAGCAGAGGCACATGATGCTATCTGTCTGGCTGACTTTGATGGTACAATCTACATTGCATATAATGGAACTCCTCTAGTACCTGTAGAGAGTACTTGGACCCAGAAGGAAATTCTTGCAAAGTTAGATGAAACACGCAATAGCTTCATCAATTATAAGATGAAACAGATTAATCAGCCAAAGGTAGCAGTAATGCTATAGTAAAGAACATTAAAATCAAACAATTATGCTAATAGAAGTAAAAGCAAAGGTTGCCTGGAGAATAGATGGAAAGGTAAAGAAGAAGATTGAAACATATATTCTTGATAAGGAAGTATTTGCAGAAGCAGAATATGAAGTATTGTCTCTTCTTAATCAAGATAAGATTGATGGAGAAGTTGAGGACTTTGAGATTACAGGCTTGAAGCTGTCTATTGTCAAGGAAATAATTACTCAGTATGAAGGAGACTATACCTTCATAGCAACTCTAAGGGATACTACCCTACTTGATGATGGTAGCGAGAAGACTATTAAATATAAAGTTCTTCTATGGGCTAATAATATTGCAGAAGCTATGACTCATACTAGAGAAATTGCTCAGCAAGGTTATGATATGCAAATAGATGGTCTTAAGGAAGTGAATTATACATACTTAAATTCTCAGGAAAATGAAGAATCAGCGTCCACAGAAAATCAACTCTCAGAAGGAGCTTGATGATTTAATCAAGAATGTAAAGGGTGGTTATCCTTTAGAATGCTTTGTTCTCCTTAACTTTGGATTAAGAAGCTCTAAGGATATATCCCTTAATGAGAACAATGATTATCATATCTACAATGAGGCAGATGACTCAGAAGAAACTATAGTACATAGTCAACTTATGAGTTCATTCATTGGGGAAGCAATTAGTAAAGGAGCATTATATAAATACTGATATGGAAACAGAAAAGAAAAAGTGGAAAGAAATATTAGATTACTTATTTAATTTTGTGAGTAACAAGGAGTTTACAGAGATAGATAAGAAATATTATTTTATGCAGCTGGATGCTCTTCAACAGGAAATTGCAGAATTGGAAAAGGTTAGTAACTATATTAAAGCATCCACAACTCCAATTAAGAAAGAAGGGTCTAAAAAAGAAATGGTTAATCATCCTTTGCACTACCAAGGTCTTGAAGTAAATGGAACTAATGTGGAATGCATTGATGCTATGGAAGGCCTTAAAGGTTGGTTTAATACAGCTATCTTCTGTGAACTGAATGCCTTCAAGTATAATTGGAGAGTAGGTGAAAAAGATATGATTCCTCAGGAACTAGGTAAAATTGCCTGGTATGGAGATAAAGCAAAGGAGTTATGGAATAAAGCTTTACGTTGGGTATATCCTAAGAATGGACATAAGTATGCTATTGTAAACCAAGGTGTCACAAGGATGAAGAATCCTACCACAAAGGAATGGATAGATGCTATTATTTATACTGATGGTAAAGGATTCTATGTTAGAGATGTTAGTGATTTTAACAAGAAATTTAAGTTAGAAGAATGAGTTTAGATTTATATATTTACAGTAAGACTCCTGTGCTTCATAGAGGTACAGGAGTTTATATTAGAGATAACGGGGAAACAAGAGAGCTTGAAACTAAGCAGGAAGTTCTTACTTATTTTCCTGATATTGATCCTGATGGTATTGAGGAGAAGACTTATGAGAGTAATACTTATTTCCATACCAACCTCACTCATAATCTGACAGATATGGCTGATGAATGCAAGGTTATTGGTAAATGTATTTCTAAGAAAGTAGGTAACACAGTAACTCTCTATGACCTTCTATGGCATCCAGATGATAATTTAGGTATTAAAACTCCTAATATGGACTATCTGGAAGATGTGATGAGATGCTATAGAAAGTTATTGAAGGAAGGAGATTTCTTCAAAGACTTCAATCCAGATAATGGTTGGGGAACCTATGAGCAATTACTTAGAAGAACTAAGGAATATATAAAGGCTATAACATCTATCTCTGATGATTTTGAGAACTATACTATTTATGCTAGTACATAAACTAATTGATTTTGGATGACAATGATATTGTATATGAGGATTTCTCTGATTTTCTAGAAAGAGGTAAAATACAAGAGAAGAAAAAGATTGAAAGAAGGAAAGGATATAAGTATATTCTTAGGCCTCATATTCCTATAGATGTATATAGCCTTGATGGAAAGCTTCTAGGTTCTTATGATTCTATTAAAGAAGCAGCAAGGGAACTTGAAATCTCTGAATCTACAATACGTAAGAATTTAGACTTAAATAGAAAAGCTGGAGATAAACTTTTTATACTTAAAGGAGAATCCTTTGAAGATAAAAAGAAGGCTATGGAAACCCATAGATACATAGATGGAAGAAGGAAAATTACCAGATCCTCTTTGGGAATTAAGGAGTATACTATAAATGGTACCTTTGTTACATATTGGAGTACTTCACTTGAAGCAGCTAAAGCCTATGATCTCAGAGCACATGATATACAAAGATGCCTAAAAGAAGAAAGACTTACTGTAGGTGGTAAGATATTCCTTCCTTCATTGGAACCAATATCAAAAAGACTTAATAGAATTAAAAAGAAAAAGAAATGAAAGATAATTATCCAATAGGAGCTACTCTAGATCCTTCTGCTCCATATAACCAATCAGATCCAGAGCCTGTAGAAGTAGATTGCTGTGTATCTTATAGTCTAAGTAAATCAATGCCAGTAAAAGTTCAAAACTATAGTGTATCAGAAGAGTATGAATCAGACATAGATGATGATGGGCATAAGTATTGTCATAAACTTCAGGAGAATAACTTTGACGATACCAACTTTATTGAAGAATTTAAGAATGACAATGCTGCTATTGGCATTCCTACTTTACTAAAAGAGTTACAAAAACTAGTAAAAGAAAGAGTAAAAGAACTTATAGATAAGTTTAATCTAACAAAGTCTTATAATTTAAGACAAAAAATTAGAAAGCAAATTAATCATTATGAATCTATTTTGCAGGCTACAAAAGATTGGACAATAGATGAATTAGATGTTTGTCAAGAATAACTAAATAGAAATATTATGATTTCAGATTTATCAATAAACTTTGAATGTGAAGGACTTCAATACTTTATTAAAGTCCCTTCAGAAGACTGCAATCTTTCCTATAACTTAGCAGAAGCTTTTGAGGAAGTAATAAAGAAATCAAATGCTAATGCTGATATGGTGATTGAGCAGTTGATAGAGAGTTTTGGTTATGTAACTAAAGGAGTAGATGTATGACAAAGAATAGTATAACATTAAGTCCTAAGCATGGTGTTAATCCATCAGTCTTACGCTGCATTTGCTGTGGAAAAGACTATGGTGTAGCCATGTTAGGAAAACTCAAGGGAGATAAGGAAGCTCCTAGAGAGATATATCAAGGTCTTTGCAATGACTGTGAAGGAGTAGTAAAGCAAGGTGGAGCTATGATTATTGAAGTAGTTGATGGTGAAACTGGAAATAACCCTTGTAGAACGGGAAGACTAGTAGGTGTATCTAAAGATTTCAAAGAAAGAAACCATCTTGAAAATTCCATCATGTATATGCCAAGATCTTTATTCTCCAAGGTCTTTGGTGAAGTAGATTTCAATAAACAATAACCCTTTAAATATAAAGCTATGTACTTAGATAATGGAAGAGAAATATATGAATGTGACCAGTATCCAGGTTATTACATAGATGCTAATACTGGAGCTTTCTGTGACGAAGATGGCCACTATGTTGGAGGTAATATAGATGATGGTGATAAACCAGGAGGTAGCCATATTAATATATGTACTAGAACAGTATGGGTATCTAAATCTGGTAAGCAGTATTATCCTGAAAGAAATAAGACTGCTACTATTCCTTTACCTCTTGAGGAAGCTAGAAGAAGGAGATATAAACCTTCATCAGGTTATAAGAATTATATAATTAAGCAAATAAGAAAGAAAAACTAAAAGATGAACAAATGAAGTTAATTAATCCATCAGTAGAACTCATTGCTCAGACACCAGGTCTTGAGGGTATTTATAAACAAGTTGAACGTGTAGGTAGGGTTTGTTATAAGTCAGAAGATAAAATTACAGAAGATAGTGCTAAGCCATTTGTAGAGAGAATGGTTAAGATGCAACACTATGCAATGCTAGAACATGGTACTGTATATTTGGCTGCTCCATATAATAATGAAGATTTATTGTTCTGGAAGGTAGCAAATAGTCCATATAGTAAAGGTGTATGTGATGATAAATCTAATCTGCTTTGTCTTACAACAAACCTTAGAGTAATAGCAGAATTAAATGCTTGGGAAGTTATTGACAAATATCTTTGTGAACCAACAGAATCTCATGCTAAGAGAATCTGTCTAAAGTTCATTACATCTATTGGAGTATCAAGGGAATTTAATCGTCATAGAACAGCCAGTATTGCAGAACAAAGCACTCGTTACTGTAATTATTCTAAAGAAAAGTTTGGAGGAGAAGTTACTTTTGTAATGCCTTCTTGGTTAAATTTTAAAGAAGGTAGTTATAACCAAAGAGACTATGATAAGGACTTCTATACTAATGATAGTCCAGAATATAGTTATATGATACATCTTCTTACAGCAGAAGCTACATATCTCAAACTCATCAATGATAGATGGCAACCTCAGCAAGCAAGAGAAGTTTTACCATTAACTACAGCAACAGAAGTAGTATATACTGCTTTTGAAGATGATTGGGAGCACTTCTTTGACCTTAGATATAGAGGAACAACAGGGCAGCCGCATCCTAATGCTTTGCAAGTAGCTTCTATGGCTCATGATTTAATAATTAAAAAATTAGGAAGGGACTTGTAATATGACTCCAGAAGAATTTTTAATTAACGACCATTCTTATAAATTACAAAAGTTAACTTCACTTTTTATTTGTAATGTAAACACACTTGCCAAGCAAAGAGAGGCTTATGAAAGTGGAGTGAAAGTAGGATGGAAAATAGGTAGACAAGATTTAGAAAATACTTTTATCCACCCTAATAACAGAAATTTGTCCTTACAAGAATATAATGACATAATGCTTATACTTAAAGCCTTTGGATATACTTTTTCTTATATACATGACTCTCCCATTAATAAAAATATTCATTCTGGACTAAATATTTTTAAAAATATAGATAACTATAATAGAGGATTATGTATTCAAGACACTACTAAAGAAAAAATTATTCAATTAATAAAGGAGGATAAGCAATTCGGACTTTATGCATATTAAAATATTCAATTATGAGTAGTTATTTATCAATTTATATTGTTCCTAAAAGGAAATCAGATAAAGAAGAAAAGAAGCACATCCTTGTAGCAGCATTCTCTCGCAATACTGAAATATATCAATACTTTAATGAAAATATACATCCTGCATATAATGGTAACAAGGAGCATCCTTATACTATTATAACAAAAGATAAGATAGAGGATGTTATAACTGATTTAAGCAGAGATATAAGTAGCTCTAAAGATAGACTTATGGAGTATGAAAAGTATGCCAAGGACAATCCTGACTATATTCAGGAGATTATTCAACTAAAGCAATATATCTCAGATCTTCAATATACCCAAGGAGAAGTATGCTTTATAGAAGAGATGATAGATGGTATTGATTTCTATGAGAAAATAGAAGAAGTATGTTGTAACATTGGTTAAAATATGAATAATGATTTTGGTAAAAAGAAGGCAGATTATAAAATAAAAATAAAGAATACATATACAGAATCTCTTACTGAAGAGTACCTTATACAAGTTTGTAAAAAGCTGTTTACTTCAACACCCAAAGAATTACAAGCACAAGCTGAAAGAAAGAAGAAGGTAAGTAGAAATATTGATTTCTTTATGCATCTTCCTAAGAATGCAGTATTAGAGAATTTTTCCCAGGAAGAAATATTAATTCTATCTTATATAGTAGGTCAAGCTGAAACTGGTAATCTTCCTATTGTAGGACAACAGGGTATAAAAACTATGGAGAAAGCTGTTAAGTACATTGATTGTCAATGTCCTTTAAAAGATAGCTTCTATAACCATGTTTTAAGTATTTATTGTGAATTTTTATAAAGAATGTAATATGAAAAGAACAAAATGGATTGTAGGAGTAAGGAATAAACTCTCCTCATTGGCAATGGAATGTGATTCCTATGCCGCTATTGAAGAAACCAGAATGAGAGATTCTGAAAGACAGACTCTTCAGAATATGTTAAGTAAAGCTGTTGAATGGATTGACAGTAAGATATAATACTAGGCTGAGGAGAGTATCACCCTACTCTCCTTGGCTTAAACAAAGAAACCCGTTAAATAATATAAAGATATTGATTAAGTAAGGCCTTCTCTTTAGGAATTTACTTATCTTTGCCTCAAAATTAAATAATAAACAATTTATGGGATGCGTAAATAGAAGCAGTAAGGAGTTTAAGAATCTAGCTACAAGGAATAATGTGGATAGCAATACCCTTGAACTTATTACTCACAAGTATTGGTTAGAAGCAGGAAATGAAACTCTCTTTCCTACAGATGTTTATATTCAGGCTCAGCTCGGTAATACTCATTATCAGGAGTCTGGTAAGTCTGTAAGGAAACTATGGGAGATGCGATATAATGCTCCACAGGAGTTTAAATCTCTCAGGGAGCTTCAGGTAGCTAGGAAAGAAGCATCAAACTTCTTCCCTCAGTCAGCTATTGTTCATTACAAGAATGCTAAGGGAAACTATGTACTCTCTGTTAAGAGACCTGTGGAGACTGTTAACTATGACAAAGATAACTTCTTTGAGGAACTGGATAATATGAGTTCTGTTAGAGATGTTAAGAAGCTTAACCTTGGTATTAAAGAGAATCAGACTTATACTCTTGATAAGGTACAGCAGTTATATCATAGATTCAATGAAGATAGAATCTCAAAGGTATTGGCAGATAAAGTTTTTAGTATTGCTAAGGACTTAGGTCTTGAAGTAACCTTTGGAGAAACTCTACCTTTTGGTACTATTGGTAAGTACACCAACAACAATACTATCATCTATAAGAAGTCTTTCCTTGAAAGAGATATGATGAATAGTATGAAGGCTCCTATTATCCTTCATGAAGTACTTCATGCTCTCTCTATGTATGCCCTTTCTAATCAGACTAAGAATTGGAAGAGAAGTGAAGACTTGGAGAAGTTCAGAACAGAGATGAATTCCTTGTATCAAGACCTCAAGACCAATCCTATCTTGAAGGGTGAAAGGGGTATTGTTGATGTTTTTGAATTTGTTGCAGAACTTGGTAATCCTGTCTTTAGAAGTAAGATTCAAGAAATTGATAAGCAGAATAAGGATAAGAAATCTTTCTGGTCTAGAGTACTTGATGCCTTCAAGACTCTTCTTGGTCTTCATACCTCCAATACATACTATCAGAGGTCAATGAATGCTTTGGAGAAAGCTCTTGATGCCTTTGATATTGATACCTATATGAGATATAATGGTATCAAGAACCCTTTGAGAAAGGGATATAATGAGAAGGAATGGGACTTCAGAACATTGTCTGATGACAAGCTTAAGGATAAAGTTACTAAAGAAGTTGCAGATAATACAATAAATAAAGATAATCAACGTTTAGAAAATAAAAACAATACACAATATGAGCAATCAATCAAATCAGCAGGTCAACTCTTCAAAGATGCCTACTCCATTGTCAAAGGAGGAAGTTCAAAAGATAATGAAGGCTTCCAAGGAAATACAGATGCAGGCAAGAGCATTAGAGAAAGAGTACATGAAGAGTCTTCAAAACAACAAAAAGAGTTAATCAGTTGGGCAAGGAAGACTGACAATATTATTGTTGAGCCTAATGATTACTTTGAAGAAGAATATGGCGAAAGTCAATCAGGTTCAGAGACTACAGTTTGGATAGCTAATGATAATGGGCGTAATGTAGCTATTAAAAGCATTAGCCTTAACCACTATGCTACTCCTGAAAAGTTACTTGATAGAATACTTATACATAACACCGCTTTTCCTTCTACGGCAATGGAGATACTTAAGGTTGGTGTATCTGATAATGGTATGAGTATTATAGTAAAGCAGCCTTGGATAGAAAGTGGAGAAACTATTGCTAATCCAAAGGAAATAGAAAACTATATGCTTAGTCAAGGCTTTGTTCATACTAAAGGTCAAGGAGTTAATGCAGAGTACTCTAAGGATAATTATGTTGTCACAGATATTAGACCAGAGAATGTTATAAAGCAACCAGATGGAACTTTGGCTGTTATAGATTGCTTTGCTATGTTTAAGAGTGAAGAAGCACAGAGGACTTCTCAATCTACTCTTAAGGATTTCATCAGTAGTCTTTCAGGTAAAGAACTTAAGGATGAGTTAGCTCTTATTGAGCAGGAAAATGCTGATTATGATTTGGTAAACAATATACCAGAGGATAATAAGCATAGTGGGAAAGCTGTGCCTCAAGATTTTACATTTGCTGATGATACTACTGTCAAGGCTCCATTCAAGCCTAATGCTCAGCAGATAGATGCCCTCAATGAGATGGATAGATTCATGAAGTCTAATGAGACATCTATGACTCTTAGTGGTTATGCCGGTACTGGTAAGACTTCTCTTATGGAGATGATTGCCAAGAAAGGACAGAAGCAGAATAGACCTGTGATGTTCTGTGCTACAACCAATAAGGCAGCAGCTGTACTTAATGATAGAGTATCTAAAGCTGGCTTTAAGGCATCTACATTAAATAAGGTGTTTGGTATCAATGTAGAAGTAGATTCAAGTAAGACTTATAATGCAAGAAATCTGGTGAATGTCTTGAAGGATGTAGATATTATGCCAGGTACTACCATTATTATTGATGAAGCTTCTATGATCAATGAAGAGAACTATAAAATCCTCAATGATATTGCCAAGGAACATCGTCTAAAGATTATCTATGTAGGTGATGAAGCACAGCTGGCTCCTGTCAATGAGGACAAAATCTCTAAGGTCTTCAGAAATGGTGAAGGTAAAGTCATCCGTCTTACCCAAGTAGAGAGAACAGATGACAATGCTATCCTTAAGGAAGCTACAGCTATCCGTAATGGAGAACCTCTGTCTAAGGTATCGTCATTCAATAGTAAAGGTGAGGGTGTTGCATATATCTCTCCTCAGCATCAAGATGCTATCAATGAAGTTATTGATAAGTATGTTAAAGGCTTGAAGCAGAATCCTAATTACTTTAGAATCCTTGCTTATACCAACAAGGCTGTAACTGCTTATAATAATCAGGTAAGAGAACTCTTAGGTTATGACTCCCCTATTCCACATGTAGGTGAGCCTATGACAGGCTATGCTAATTGGGGATATGAATGGAGAACCAAGAGTTATAGATTCATCAACTCTGAATCTTATAAAGTAACTCAGGTAGGGAGACCTGCTACAGTACAGACCAGATTAGACAATGGTACTCCTGTAGTAATGCAGGCTGTTCCTATTACTCTTGAAGACTCATTAGGTAATATAGATACATTCAATTTCATGGACATTAAGAATAATGCCCAAAATAGACAGAGTGCTATGATTCTTGCCAATGAGAAAAAGAGATTGTGGAATGAAGCTAGAAGAGCCTATGGTAGAGAAGCTAAGGCAACAGTATATGCTAAGATTAATGCTATTGATTCTTTCCTCTTTGTTAATGATAACATTGAAGATAATAGCTATAACCTTTTACAGGCTAAGACTATTGACTTTGGTTATGCTCTTACCATTCATAAGTCACAAGGTTCTACCTTCACCCATGTACTGATGGATGATGTAGATGTATCTAGAACTTCTATGAGTGGTAACAATGCTGCCAATGCTATGGAAATGATTGACCTTGGAGAAGAATTTAGAAATGATGCAGCCAATGCAGAGTTAAAAAGTTCTGAAGAAGTAGATTTAGGAGACCTTAGTGATGTAGAAGTAGAGAATGCTCAACCTGACCAAGCAGCTAACATCAAGCAGCAGCTTGAATATGTGGGTGTATCTAGAGCTACAGATACTGTTACTATCATTAGTAATAATGTAAAGAAGGAAGGTTCTCCTTTACATCCTACAAAAGAAGTAAAAGGAGATAAAGTAAATTCAAATACTACTCATTTGAATATTACTCCTGCTAACAGTGTAGATAAAAAGGCTGCTATAAAAGGAGCTATGGCAAATAAGTTTATTGGATTTGCAGAGGGTATCTTTAACAGCTCTACTGGAAAATATGCTCAACAAGCAGGAGATAAAGCTAATACAGGAAACTATACCTCTGATGATGTAGTCTTTGTAAGCATTCCTGGTAAAAGAGGAAATGAAGATGTTAGACATCAACAGCAGGATAGAACTATTGCTGAAGCATTAAAGGCATTAAAGGCTGGAGCAACATTGCTTACAGACAACAAGGCCTATACAGAAAATAGTACTTATAATGAAGGTGAAAAGAGATTAGCTAAAGCATTAAATAATGCTGGAGCTGTCTATTCTGAGATTCAAAAAGACAATCAAATTATTGGTGTTTGGACAATAAATACTAATAATTTTCGTTCTAAAAATAAAAATTCAAAAGAAAATGGAACAGAAGAATACAAAACAACAGATGAGTTTAGAAGAGTTCAAGAAGGAAGCCGTAAGTTTTCTGAAAAAGGAATATCCGATTTTAATGAAGGAAGACGCAGCCTTAATGACCAGGATAGAGAAAGAATCGGAGGGATTCTGGGAAGACTCTTGGAGTCCAACAGCAATGGTAGCTGGCATGGTGTCCAATCTAATTTAACTCATACTAACAAAGATGGAAGTATAGGTTCATTCAATATAGGAAAGGTAGATGGAAACCTTTTCCATGATATATTTGAAGTTACAAAAACCTATCTCTATAATGGTGAACTAATAGATTTACATGATGATTATTCTGATTGTAACTGCTATATAACTTCAGATGGTTTATGTGGCTTTGCCATTGAACCAAATGGTAATCTTGTAAGTGTATTCTCTCTTAGCCCTAGAACCAACAAAGGTTTCTTATATGCAATACGAAATTTCATAAAGCAAGAGGGAGCTACACACTTGGATGCTTATGAAAGTAAGAAGCAACCATTACAAGAAATGTACTCTAAGACATTAGGTTTCTATACCGCTGCAACTATGGATTACAATATGGAGTATGACCATGATGATATTGCAAAGAATCATGGTAATCCTCAGGTTGTATTTATGGTTGACCATGAAGTAGCAGAGCCTAAGCATTTTGATAAAGACTCTTATGACGCTGCTCAACAGTATCAGTTAAGTCAGTTATCTAAGGAAGTAGATGGTTTATATTCAGAAGATGGTAAATCACCACTTACTATCTATAGAGGATATGCCTTAATGGAAGATAGAGAGGCTAAATCTCTTAATGAAACTGTAGGAAAGACAGCAGTAGATTATGATGAAACTCTTAAGGGAGCACTCTACTTTACATCAAGTGAAGAAGAAGCTACTGATTATGCTAAGAGTAGAACAGACAAATCTCCTGAACCTCCTACAGCAGAGCATCCTGAAGGCAATAGAATCAATAGACACTATACTGGGGATTATGCTAAAGTTAGCAAATTCCATATTCTTTCTACTGCAAAAGTAGAACACTACAAAGATATTAGAGATTATATAAAGAATGGAAGAAACACTACAGCAGATGTTATTGTGCTTGACAGGGGAACTTTGTGGGCAGATAACACGGAGTATATAGTGAAAAATCCTGATGTTATAGTCTTTGATAATAATAAAGGAACTGAAACAGAAGTAACTAATCCTTCTTTCCCAGAAGGACAGACACAGAAAGTTTCTCTTCCAGGTTATGAATACTTTAATGAACTCTATGATGAGACACCGGTAGATGCTGCCTGGAAGATACCTTATTTAAAGGAATTGGATGCACAGCTATCTATGGAGAACTCATTTGAGGAAAATCAAAACATTATCAATCAAATGGACACAGTGCTTCAAGCAACAAGTGAGAAAGAGTATCTTCAGGAATCTAAGGATTCTCAGAAGAAAGAAGTAGAGACTAATCTCAGTGAGTATGATAAGCTTAATAAGCAGATTGACAACCTGCTTAATGGTGATAAGGACTTAGAGGAGCTTGGTGCTTCTCTGTCTGCTACAGAAGTTCGTCATACAGCAGAACTGATAGTTAACTCTATCTCTGATGAGATTACTAATCTTCAGAAGGAAGAAGGTCTTGCAAGGACTCTATTCCCTTCTCTCAATACAGACCTTGATTTTCAGTCTGCATCTAGAAAGCAAATTGTAGAGACTGTAGGTCTTGATAGACTTATTGAGAGAACCAAGACTCTGTTCTCACCTCAAGTAATGGATTATGAAGATACAGATACTATGATGCAAGCTCAGCTGATTACTGACAATTGGGATGCAATTATGTATCTGGCAGCAGACATCTTTGCTATGAATGAAGGCTTTGGCATTACCAAGGACTATAGCAGAGGTAACTTCACTACCACAGAGGACTCTAAGGTAGATTTCGATAACTTCAATGACTATTCCAATGATCAGGATATAGCAGCAGAAGAGGGAGAAAAAGATGAGCAGGAACATTGGCAGGTTGAATCTAGAACCATTGATGTTCTTAACTCTATGTCTGCCTTGGTAAGATTAGGTCTCCATGAGTGCTACCTATTGGATGCAGAAGGCAACAAGGTGTATAGTAAGTGGGGAATTGCAGAAAGGGTAAATCCTAGAGAGTCTGTCAATAGTATCTTGAGATGGACCCAGGGAGCATTATCTCTTGATGATATGATTAAGAGATTGTCTAATAAGCAGAAGCAGAACCCTTGGTTATTCCAGCTTATTGAAAGACTTTCTGATAAGAGTGGTAAGGAAACTGATTTCCAGAGCCAGTTCTATGGAGTATTCTCTAAGCATTTCCAGCTCTACTCTATTGTATTGCTTGAAAATGGTAAGTACTATAGTATGACTGTAAATAGCCATCCTGCACTCTCAGAAGCAATGAAGTCTATTTCTGCCCTATTCAAGATTGGAGAACATCCTCTCTTTGGTAATAATGGTAAGATTAATTCTAAACTTCTTGGCACTGATCAGACTACAGGAAAGAACTCTGAGTTCAATCTTCATAAGGCTCTGACTGAGTTGAGAGAGATTGACAAGGCTATTAAGGAAGGAAAGACTTTGAATGACACTATGTCAAAGACTGCTACTGATAACATCTTAGGTATCAGTAAAAGCTTTGGTTATAACATCACAGAGGAAATGCTTACTGATGTAGTCAATGCAGAGAACATTAAGAAGATTACAGAATCTCTTGGTTATATTGTCAAGGACTTGGATAAGGCTTTGCAGGCTCAGAATAAGGGTACACTTAAGGAGTATGATCCATTCAAGTTTGGTGGAGAAAGCTCTATTGGTGGTAGTCTGAGAAACCTTCTAACTCCTATTACTGACAAGCTGGAAGATACTGCTGTCAATGCATTCTATGATAGTGGCAAGATGTATCAATCTTATATCACACCATCATTTATGACTAAACTGATGAATAAATTCCGTCAGGAAGACCAGGCATTTGAGGATTTCATTATGGATGAATATGGTTCTTCTGAATGGTTTAAGTTCCCAAATGGTGATGTAGATAAAGGATGGAGAAATGAGTGGCTTAGAATACTTGCTAAGGATGAGAATGCCCGTAAGGTATTTGACCATAAGGTAGAGTTGAACTTCAACAAGCATAACTATATGCGTAATATGAGTGATGCAGAATATACCCTATCTCTCATTACTGAATACTTTGCAGAGAGTACAGATAATAATACCAATATGGTTCCAGCTTGGTTCAGAGTACCTATGCAGTCTAATAAGCCATCATCAGAGTTCATCAAGTTCTACTCTTATAGAGGTGCAAGCTATAAAGATTCTATTGTCTATGGTCTTCATAATATGTTCTTGCAGGAACTTAGTAGAATCCAGACTGTCAGAATGAGAAATATGGATAAAAAGGATGCTGGTTTCATCAAGAACTTTGATACCAATGGACGTAGGTTTAACTTCCTTCCTGTATTGAATAACTATCTGGAGAATACTGCTGATAGGATTGCCAAGAGAGATATTCTTCGTAATGAAGATGATACCATCTCTTCTGATAATAGTAGATTAGCATCTCTCCTTCAGAAGAAAGTAGATGGAGAAGTAGCTCTTACTGCTGAGGAAGAGGCAGAACTTGGTAAACTTGCTGATAGAGTTATCCGTCAGCACATGGAAGATAGAGTTCAGTCTATCCTTAATAACTGGGAGAACAATGGTATCTTGGAAGCAGCAAAGAGTATCAAGGGTATCTACCCTTCTGAGTTGAAAGATGAGGAAGCTGCTGACTGGGTAAGAAAGCAGGTAGAAAACTATCTTTGGAATGATGCCTTTGCTTCAAAGAACATCTTGCAGCTGACTCTTACTGACATTGCTTTCTATAAGGATACTGAGGACTTGCAGAAGCGTTTAGCACAGCTTCATGCTCCAGGTGTAAGAGGTAACATTTATGCTACCGATTATAATGGAAACAGAGTATCTGATGGTAAGTATAGAACATTCATCTTGCAGGATTTTGACAGCTTCAAGTCCAATATCATTGCCAATATTGCAGAGGTATTTGATAGAAGAATTGCTGCTGCTCCAGAGAATCAAAAAGCCCAGATGATGGCTCTCAAGGAATCTCTTGTAGGTAAGGATGGTAAATACACTAAGATTAATGTTACTGATGCACAGGGATATTCATCCCCTTCATCTTATAGAAAGAAGGCATTTATCTTTGGTAGATGGTCTAAGCAAGCAGAAGATATTTATCAGAAGCTACAGAAAGGTGAATATAACTATACTGACTTGGAGACAGCATTCCAGCCATTAAAGCCATTTGTGTATTCAAAGCTTACAAAGGATATGGGTGTAGCTAATGCTCCTATTCATTCTATGGAAGTACCTTTCCAAGCTAAGAATGCAGAGTATCTTCTCATTATGGCTGATGCTATTCTTAAAGGTGAAAAGCTTTCCAGACCTAATCTCCTTAGAGCTGTCTATAGAGTAATGGAAGATTCTGAGAAGTTGAATCCTACCAAGGGTATTGACACTGTTCAGTTTGAATCAGCCATTAAGTCTGGTCTTCAAGGTAAGATGAATATTTTCCAGTTCAGAGATATGGAAGGTGGTGAGGAAGCTGCCTATACCTATATGATGAATCAAATCTTCAAGGAAGAGACTGATGCTACAGGTGAAAGAGTTTATAGAAACTATAATACTGATACCTTTGTGCATGAAGCTTCCTATGAAGACTATTGCTTGCAGCAGGAAGTTCCTGAGCATTTCAAGGAGCATTCTCAGGCTCATGGTTCTCAGATTAGAATGATTACTCCTTCTGACCTTGACCTTTATACTACTGATGAGAATGGTAATCAGGTAGATAACTACTATGAGTGGACAGAACCTGATGGTACTCACAGAAGAGTAAAGGCTGATGAATTCAGAAAAGAGTATGAGAAGACTATCGCTGATAACATTGAAGAAAGTATCAATAACCTTGCAGCAGAGTTACACTTCAACAGCAATGACAAGAAGGAACAGAATATTGCTCTTTCCAAGATTCTTCAGAGAGAAATCATGTCTTCTCCTAGATATGGAATAGACCTTTTGCAGGCTTGTTCTATTGATAAGGAGACTGGTGAATTCAGAATACCAAAGGGTGACCCAATACAGGCTAAGAGAATTGAACAGCTTATCAACTCTATCATTAAGAACAGAGTAAATAAGCAAAAGATTGCTGGTGGTCCTATTGTTCAGGTATCTAACTTTGGTACATCTACTCAGTTGCATATCAGGTTCAATGATAAGCAAGGTAATCTTATGCCTCTTGAGGAGGAATATGATGCTTCTGAGCATGACAATCTTTACTATAAGGAATATCTCAAGAGAAACCAAGGTGGTATTGCTTACTTTGAAGTCTTTGCTCCTATCTGGTCTAATGAACTCTTTGATAAGTTCTCCAATGCTGATGGTACTATCAATGTTGATGCTATCAATGCTGTAGATCCAGAGCTTCTTAAGATGGTAAGTTATCGTATTCCTACAGAGGATAAGTACTCTTGTGCTCCTATGAAGGTAGTTGGTTTCATGCCTAGAGAAGCTGGTGATGCTATTATGCTTCCTTATGAGCTTACTGAGATTGATGACTCTGACTTTGATGTTGATAAGAGATATGTCATGCGTAAGGACATTCCTATCAAGACTAGAAAGAGAAGTGAGATTGAAAAGGAACTCTTTGCCAGAGCTTCAAAAAGCTATAAGAAGGCTCATGATGGTAAGACTAACAATACTTGGGTAGGTGAACAGGTAAGAATGTTCATGGATAATCCTCAGAAGATGAAAGATACTGATAAGTTAATGAAATGGCTCTATAGCCAATATCAGTCAATAGCTTATTATACTGATGCTCCTACTTCTGGTAGAACTTATAGAGATAACAAGATTATTGATATGACTTATGCAGTACTCACTAATCAGATGACTGCTGATAAGATTCTGAATCCTGGAGGATTTGATGCACCTAAGAAAATGGGTTATATGGTAGCTGCCTATAAGAATCCTGCAAACAAAGGAATTAAGTGGGCTGACCTTCAGAAGATGTCTATTGATGAACTCAAAGACCTTTCTTATACTGATAAAGACCTTACCTTTGCTGATACTCAGGTACAGTTCTATAAGCAGAATAGTGCTGCTGCATCATTGATTGGTGTATTTGCTGTCAATAAGGTAGCTCATGCTACTCTTGAGAGTAATGACATCTTCCTTGATGTTTCTGAAATCTGTGGAGATAAACCATTCACTATTGCAGGAACTACCTTTGGTATTAGAATGCAGATAGACAAGAAGTATGATAATGAAGGTACATTGATTGGTAAGACTTTAGGTTCCTTGGTGTCTGCTTCAGCAGATGCTGTAAAAGACCCTATCTTGAACTTGATGAATATTAACATGACTACTGCTGGTATGTTGAATACTATGCTTAGATTGGGTATGACATTTGAGGATACAGCTCTCTTCCTTTCACAGGACATCATAGAGAGAACCCTCAACAAGTTCAATAGAGAGAACCTTACCAACTATGAATCTCTGTCTAACATCATTGAGAAATGGCTGACTGAGTATAGAGAAAAGAATAACATCAATGATGATTCTTTGATCAATACAGAAGAGCTTACCAAAGAGGAGTTGGTTGAAGGTCTTACTTCTGAGGAACATGAAGCTACTGATTACAAAGTACTTCTTGCCTTCCAGAAGATAAGACAGCTTGTAGATGCTATGCGTAAGCCTACCTATGCTACAAGATTCAATTCTATCTCTAGTGCTGTAGGACCATTGATTGTAGATAATCTTATCATTGAGCATAAGATGTCTCAGTTCATTGATGCTAATACAGAAAATGGTACTCACTTCTATACAGCTGATGGTGTTCCTGTAGATATTGATGATATCTTCTTTGACCATCCAGTATTGAAGCAGTTTGCAAGAACTGTGGATATTGCCAAAGCTATGTTCTCTGATATGCCTACTGGTAGTACTGGCTTTAGAAGGTTATTGGCTAATCTTCCTGTTGATATATCTGATAAGATGTATAATGACAAGAAGCTTTTGGATCAGTTCTCTAACTTCTATCAGTCTTATCTGTTGATACAATCTGGTTTGATTAATCCTAAGCACCTTGAAAGTTATGCTACCAAATTCCCTAAGTGGTTTATGGAACAGAAGTTCAAGGAGAAGTATTCTGATAATGCCTTGATTCAAGCTATTAGAATGAATGTTTCCAAGAAGACTGGAAGACCATATCTTATGATTAACATCACTGGTATGGATGAACAGAGAAAGGAAGAACTTCGCAGTGCTTGGATTGACTTACATAAGAAAGACCCAGAACTTTCTCAGATGCTGTTTAACTACAGTTTCTTCAGAGCTGGTATTGGATTCTCTCCTAAGACTTTCATGTCATTAGTTCCTACCTATGTAAAGGAAAAGCTGAAGAGTAAGGATGGTAATGCATCTTATGTTGATACATATAGAAACTTCCCTGAGGTAATTCCTGACTTGGTGATTGACCAGTTTATCAGAAATAACTGGACTAACAACAAGTTAGTACCTATTAAAGGAGGCAAGGATACTCACTATAATGTAGATGTTAAACATAATAGATTAACTGTCTATAGACCTGAGGAGATTGCTGACCTTGCAGGTATTTCTTATATGAAGACTAAGATGAATAACAATACCTATCTCTGGCATCTTACTTCTGATAAGGGTGAAGAACTTGTCTTTGAGTTGATGAAGCCACTTGGTAACAATGGTGAATACTTAGAGATGAGTACATTAGATATCAAAGACCCATTGAGTGATACTACAAAGACTACTGAAGATAACTCTGCTTCAGACTTGAAGACAGAGAGTCCTCAAGAGTCTAATGTAGAAGACACTTCAAGCAATCAGGTTATTACAAAGACTGAAGAGGTTAAGAACCTTGCAACATTTGCTGACTTGATTATGAAGCAGGTTCCTACATTAAGTAAGGAGGAAGCTTTACAGAAGGCTGAGAGTATCAAGGGTAGAGAAAAGGTCTTTGGTAAGTTCTTACAGAATGTATTTAAACAGAAAGGATTAGATTTAAGTATTGATGAAGCAATTAATGAGTTTAAAAAATATTGTTAGTGTATGAGTAATAGTTCATGTATTTTATATCCTGAGGCTCCCAATGGGGAGCCTTCAAGGATGTATAAAAAGATGTTGGAAAAGCTGAAGGATAGACCTCTTACTAATTGGCTCTATGCCTCCTATACCGTATCAGATATGGCAGATAAAATGGACCAGGCTAATATAGAAAGGAATAGTCAGGGACAGCATAATGCAGAAGATGTATTGAAGTTCCTTGACTTCAAGTCTATACAGGAAGACATTGGTAATCTTTCTACAGCAGAACTTCAGTTAGGAGCAGTAGATATCAACGGTAAGAGAGTAGATTTCTCTAATGCAGAAGATGCTTTAAGGAAAGCTGATGACTTCAATGATAACCATAAAGGTCTTACATCCATTGTAGTACAGCATGGTGACATCTATAACATCATTGTTTCTGAAAAGAACTCCAGAACACACACTTATGGTGATAGTGTTAAGAAAAATCTACAGGTTTGGGATGTTTATAAACAGGTATTTAATGGTGTAGGTGTAGATATAACTGCTATGCCTCAGGAACTGCAAAGTGTATTCAATGCAATGAATACTGGTTTAGCACAGTATCTCAAGAACCTTGCAGGTGTAGATATCAGCAACCTCTATAAGAAAGATGCTATGATTCTATTCTCCTTAAGTCCTAATTCTCCTCATGTTCAAAGAGTTATCAATGCCTTTGGTTCCATTGAAAATGCAGCACAGGCTCTTAATGACTTTAACCATGGAGCTACAAATCTTACAGCTCCACAACAGAGATTATTGATGAGAGCTATAACTGATGCTAAGAAATATCAAGGTATAGATATGGATGCTCTTATTACTCAGGTTACACAGATTGGCAAACATATCATTGCTTATAGTCCAGAGCAGGAAATTAGAGGTGAGATTGAAATGCTTAATAAGAAGTATAAAATTGATATCAATGAGATACATAGGGCATCATCTAAAATTAGAACTCTTTCTGATGCAGCAGCAGATGCTGCTATTACCCTTCAGAGGCAGATTAGACAGCTTGAAAAGGAAAAAGGTAATAATGCTGAAGGTAAGAGACTTGAAGGTGTACTTAATAAACTGATGAAGGAGTTGTCCAGTAAGAAGTATTACTCTGGAGTACTGAACTTCTTGGGAGAAGCTTCTTCTCAGATAGCAGATATTGATACTATGCTTCAAGGCATTCCTCAAACTGGTACAGAGTTAGAGAAAGCCTTTGGTACTGCCAAGATTCTACAAGATGTAAAAAACCTTAAAGAACAATATTATCCTTTGGTATCTGCACTAGCAGATGAGAATCTTACCATTGATGAATCTATAGCCCAAACTGATATTGATAATATTCGTCAGACAGCTAAAGACTTGAAGGAATTCTTTGATAAAAAGGAAAAGATGCTTGATAACTTTACAGAAAGTACGATGACCAATCTTATGATAGAGATTGTAGGAAACACTACTCCTGATGGGCAGTCTATGATTAATGCTATCAGAATGGCTGCTACAGATTCTACTATGTTTGATTGGTTATATAGTGTAGGCAGAGCATCTAATCCTATCATTGGTGCTATGGGTTCCATCATAAGAAATGCTCAAGATTCTAGGGATGCTACTATGAACAATATATCTCTTAGGATTCGTAGGGCTACAGATAAACTCTATAAAGCAGGACATAATTCTGAATTTATGTATGAAGATGATGGACATATAGTCAGTGATATTGATTGGGGATTATATAAAGCAGCCAGGTCTGCCAAGATTAAATCTCTCTATGTTCAAGGCTTCCAAGGCTTTGACTTAAAGCAGGCTATTGAGGATTGGGAAGACCAGAATACAGAAGATAGAGTTGTAGATAATACCAATGGTAGAACAGAAAGAGTACCTAATGACAGCTATAGAAAGATTAATGATTTTCAGGAAGGTTGGACTCAGGAACAGATTGATTACTATGATACCATGATGCAACTTAAAGGTGAGATTGGATCTCTCCTACCAGCCTATGCTCAACATCAGTATCTCCCACCACAGGTAAGACGTAAGTTCCTGGATGCCATGCATGATGCTAAGAACTTCAAGGATGTTGCTAAAGCAGTAAAGAATAAAGCAGAGAACTTCTATAAGATAAGGGAAGATGATGAAAACTATAATATGAATGGCATCATTGATGGTGATGAATATCAGATAACAGAAGGTGCATTTGACAACACTCCACTAAGACAGATTCCTATTTTCTTTGTCAATAGAGTTGAAGAAGGAGAACTTCTTAAGAACTTCTCAACTGGTATTGCAGCCCTTGCAGGTACAGCAGCCAACTATGATTCCATGAATCAGATAGCACAGGTAGTTGAATTTATTGGTGACTTTGTAAAGAATCAGAGTGCTAAGGATAAAGACCCAAAAGGTGATGTAGTACAGAATAAGGAGATAAGAGTATTCAAGGATTTATGGAAAAGAGGAAAGAATACCAATACCACTGAACTCATTGAAGGTTTCATTGCTCAGCATATCTATGGTCAAAACAGAGACCCTAATGAAAACAAGACTTGGGCTAAGATGTTCAGTAATATCATCGCCTATACTTCTTTCAAAGGATTGGCAACTAATGTTAAAGGTGCTGTAGCCAATTACCTCATGGGTGAATTTCAGATGATGATTGAAGCTGGTGCTGGTGAATTCTATAACTTTAAAGATTATGCCTGGGCACATAGTAAACTGTTTGGAAGTGCAGGTGTTGGAGGAGAATTAGCAGAGTTACTTACCAACAATGTAAATCATAAGAGTGTACTTATGAGAGAGTTATTTGATCCTCTTCAGGAAAACTTCTCTGAAAAGAGTCATACTAAGTACTACAAGAGTATGTTCAGACAGTTAATCTCTCATGATTGTTCATTTATTGGTTACTCTTCAGGTGAATACCTTATTCACTATGTAAACATGTATGGTGTTCTTCATAATCAGAAAGTATTGTTGAATGGTAAGAAGATAAGCTTGTATGATGCCTTTGAGGTAGTTAATAAACAGGATGGTAACTCAGAACTTCATCTAAAGACTGGTGTAACAGACCTTGATGGTAATGCTATTACTGATGCCTTCATTGATAAAGTAAGAAAGAAACTTCGTTATGCTAACCAATCTACTCATGGTGCTATGAATGATGAAGACAAGGGACTGTTACATCAAAAATGGTGGGGACGTGGTATAATGAACTTTAGACAATGGATGGTTGAACACTATTCTAGAAGATTCAGGAAGAGACACTTTGATGCTTCCCTTGGAGAAGATAGAGAAGGTTATTGGTATAGCTTATACAAAGGACTAACCAATGATGATACCAAAGATACTTGGAATAGAGGTCAGAAGTTAGATGCTATTGGTCTCTTTATGAAAGACTTCTATACTTTTATGTTCAGGTCACAGGCACAATGGCATAATCTTGATGATATGAAAAAGTATAACATCAAGAGAGTGAGAGCTGAAATGATGATGTATATCTGTCTGTTAGGTCTTGGCTTTGCCCTTGGAGACCCAGATAAACATAAAAGAGAGTTTTGGAGAAGATGGTGGATATATCAGACAAAGAGAGCTATTCTTGATACAGAGGCTTCGATGCCTCACCCTAAGAATATCTCTAACTGGTTGACAGTACTTAATTCTCCTATGGCATCATTGAATACTATGAACTCCCTACTCTATACATTCTATGGTCTTACCAATGGTGATATTGTTACTAACATTAAATCAGGAGACCATAAAGGAGAAAACAAGTATTGGAGAAACATGGTAAAATACAATATGCCATTCTTTAAAGATTGGGAACAAATGCAGAGAATGGATGAAGATGATGCTATCTTTAAGATATTTGAAGCTTCACCTTCTAATAGATAATAGGTATAAAGGAGAGCTAATCACTCTCCTTTATTCTTTTTGTTTTTACGTTCCCATATAATGTAAGCTATATATCCTACAATCAAAGGCAAAGTGATTATCCAAAAGATAAACATTTGCCAATAATCACGACCAGTATCAGCAATTATCACCATCACCAAGCTAGCATATATAGCATAGGGAATTATAAAATGTATATATTTCTTCATATTATGTAATTTTAAATATTAATACTCTATGTATAATAGTGCTTGGCAAGCTTATACTTACCACTTTGCACTTTCATAACTATCAACTCATCCTTCATATCAAGCAATTCTTTCTTAGTATGTTCACCTAACTTAGAAGAAAAAGATACAAAGGTTCTAGTAGTGCCTTTCGTAAATACACAACTTTTGAATAAGTCTCCAGTTTTACCATTAGCATATTCCTTTACTTGCATCTTTGGTCCAAACTCATTGGTAAATTCATCTAGAGTCCAAATCTTGATAGAAGAAAAGTCATCAGATTCTGAAGTATCCTCTATAGGTTTATCATCAGAAGAAACATTTGTAGACTCTAAATCAACAGATACAAGAGAAGGGCTACCTGCTATAGGTGGAAGAGCATCATCTATAGATACCTCTTTGTGTACCAAATACTTCTTAAGTACATTAAGAGCATCTTGCTTTAGTTCCTCTTGAGTCTTCAATCCTAGCTTCTTATTAGCAACAATATCCCATTTCAATATAGCTTCTATTGTAGCTAATACCAAAGTTTCTTTAGAACAAAACCAAAATTTAAACATTCCTTTTATAGCAGATAGGAATTCTCTATAATTAGGTACATACTTCTTTTGTAAGGATTTATCTATTATCCTTCCTATTTTAGAAGAGGCAACAACAGCCTTTAAGACTTTCCTTGCATCATTTCTACTATGATCCTGACAGTAGAAATTCCATAGGAAATGTCTTCTAACCTCATATAAACTAAGAGGACTCTGACTATAATATTGATATAAAGAACACTTCATAAGTAATCTTTTTTATTATGATAACGTTCTTACTTTTAGATTATTGTATTATTCCTAAGAAAAATAATAGCTATTCTTAGTACTTTTCTTAATATCTTCTTAGTTATATATAATGTATATACCTTTGTAGAAAAGGATAGATATTGTTGATATGGGAATTTGTAAGATACCTTTTGAGAAATCAAGACCAAGACAGCATTATACCTCTAGAGGTAAGAGTAAGAAGACTTATGAGACAGAGAAAGAAGCTGACAAGTATATCTCCAAGCATAAGCTATATGGAATGACATCCTATTTCTGTAGGGTGTGTAACAAATATCACATTGGACATTATGACATCCTTGAACAACAGTAAAGAATGTGTAAATAGTAAAGGTAATGTTAGAAAAAATCTCTAGTGTGATACAGGCAATCACAGAATTTCTAGGAGGATTCAGTAAACTAAATGAAGTAAAAGACCACTCTGTAAGTATCTTCTTCAAGATAATCCTCTGTACTTTAGTAGCTTTGTTTCTAGGTAAGTTATTCCTAAGGGATGATTTATATGATTGGATAGTAAGTATTATAATGGAACCCAATCCCATAACCATTGGTGTTATTGTTGGGTTAGCTATGATACTATATTCCACGTATGCTCAAAAAAGAGTAATGAATGCTGTACTGATAGCCATGCAGGAACAGAAGAAAAAGGATAAACAGAAAGACAAGGAATGTTATGCTCAGACTTCAAGAATAGAGGAAGAAGCTAATGAGATGACAGATTATCTTAGGGATGCTCTCCATTGTGATGTAGTTACCATTGAGTTAATGCATAATACAGAGAAGTATATTGGAGGTTATCATAAGAGATTCTATGATGAGAGTTTCCCATCTGTAAATACAGCTGAAGGTGTAGTATTTAATTATAAGGATTTCCAATGTATTCCTACCAACCTCTTCCCTATCATTGGTTATATGCTGAAGAATAAGTTCAAGTGGTTCTCTAGTATGGATGAAGTAGCAGAAGTTGATGCAGGCTATGCAAGAATTCTTAAAGAGAATCAATGTACCGCTCTTACTATGAGAGCTATGAAGACTTCCAAGGGTGAAGACTTAGGTATATTGAATGTTACTTGGAAAGAAGGACATGAGAATAGAATCCCTGAGATAAGTGTAATTCAAGAAAAAATGACAGAGATAGCATCTAAGTTAGAGATACTTCTTGATATGTCAGATTATGAATAAAAAGCAATGTACAATGAAAACAAGATTAGCTAAGAAAATATTCAGTAGCAGTAATTGTTATTGGATATCTAAAAATATTGTAACAAATGATGTTAGATTTGCAAAGGCATGTAGGATTCTTAAAAGGAATGCCAAGAAGTTAGCTGCCTTAGCAAATGTTCCTCTTAGATGTTCAACTTGTGAATGGGAACATTGGGTAGAAGAAGAAGGTGATATCTATCGTGATTGCCCAAAGAACTGCTTATGCTTTAATCATTGGGAGCCAAGAAATTCCTAAAGCAATCTAATTCTTTCCAATTCTTCAAAAATTGGAAAGAAATGATATAGAAAAAGGTAGAAGGGAAACCTCCTACCTTTCTTTTTTCTACATGGTTTATGAATTATATATTTGGTTAACATAGGATAGCAAACCAGGAGTACTAGTGTCTACCAATCCTGCAAAAGGGGTGCTTTGACCTAGTAATCCCATAATAGTATTCATTCTCTTCAAGCCTTCAAGTCTCTCCTGCTGAGGATTATATACAGGCTCTTCAGAAGTAACTTCAGGTTTAGAGAATAAAGTCTCATCAATAGTAGGAGCTTTGTAAAGAGTAGTAGGATCAACAGCCATACTGTCGGGAAACTGAATTTGAGGAATATTGATATTATCTATCATAGGACTAAGGTCTTCGTAGTAAGTATATTCAATTGGATCTATATGAGTACCTAACTTTCCTGTTCCAGTAAAGGTAGTTCTATAATTACCACCGAACATTTCCCTCTCAGCATTTCTTCTAGTAGTTAATCCCCTTAGTTCATTATCTCTCTTAGCCCACATAGACCTTTGAACATCTTCTTTACTAGCCTTACCTTTAGTATATGCAGTCAATGTAGGTACTACTCTCTCTTTAAGATTACCCATACCTACATTATAACCATAGGAATATAAGGCATCAAGCTGTTGATGAGATAATTTACTTCTTATCTCTTCAGGAATTACACGATTAAAGTCCTTAGCTTCAGCTTCAAAGCTTCTGTTGGTTTTCATAGAAGAACCTTCCCAATTAGAGATTCTCTTCTTGATACTTGCAGATGGTATATAACCACCTTTGGCAAACTCGTTATAAGCACTTCTAATCTCTGGTAAGGTAGTAATACCATTAGCAACTGCTACACTAATCATCTCAGCTTTATCTGCCATAGATAGGCTATCCCAAGTGTTATCAAGGTAGCCTCCTTCATCATAGAACTTATACTTAGGCACAAACTGAGGAGACTCAAACCTAGAAGGGTTATAAGTACTCTGTCTTCTAGAATTAAAGAACTTATTATGATTTTTAGATCTAGAAGGTAATTTCTTTTGATAGAAATCAGATACTGCTTTCTGCATATCTTCATTGGAACCAGAGTAATAAGCATCTCTTATAGCAGGATTTTTGACTATACTTTTAATACCATCACCCCTATACAACATACCAAGAGCCATTGCTTTCTTTTCATCTGAAATTGGGATTCTGGTAATGTAGGAGTTAGCTGTTTTCTTATTAAGTCTATCTTCAACATAATTAAGATGATTTTGTCTAAGATTTCTTTCTTCTTCCTCAGACAGCCAATTATCTATCCTATTCTTGGCTACATTAAAAGCAACATCATTTTTAACTATATCTACACCAAACCCTCTATTATTAGGGTCATAACCTTTTTCTGTAGGTTTATACCATCTACCATTTCTATATCCAGTACTATCTGGATTTTCTATTGCTCGTATATATTGAGCTACTAATGAATCATCTTTTACTGGCATAATTTTACTCTCTTAATCGTTCTATAGAATCTTTCCTTGCTAATATACTGTCAGGCAACCCTGTAGCATCACTATCTCCATACCAATTATAAGCATCAGCTCTAATTTCTTTTTCTATAGAATCATAGTTTGGTAATCCAGAATAATCCCATACACTATCAGGAGCAATACATACAGTATCACTATTATCATTACTGGAAGTTCCTTGGTGAGAACATCCTACACCAAGAAACATTATCATAGATAAATATACTAACTTCTTCATAACTCAAATTTTTATGCAAAGATACTATAAATACTCTTATATAACAATATTTTGTACTTTCTTTTAAGATTTCTTAGACTTATAGAAATTAGCAAGTTGATGCTTCAAACACCTATATAGATATTCTTGCATATAAGATTCTGCCTCTTCATCTTTTATTCCCCTCTCCTTACAAACAGCAGTAACAGCATGATGTAATTCATGAATAATAACTCCTGTGTCTAAGGACTTTGGAGTTCCCCTAAAGATTAAAAAGAAATCTCTACCACCTGTAGAGCATGGAACATCCAATAACTGTCCAGGAGGAAGAACCTCATCTTCATCAAGAGATTTTCTAATCTCTGCAGAAAACTCATTAGCATATTTATCCTTCATTCCTAAATCTTCCGATAAAACTTTAACTATCTCTTGATTAAGATAATCTTTAGAGTTAGTTATAATAAATATAACTTCTGAATGAAATATCTCTAAATCAATTACTCCAGACCAAATATTTGCTTTCATACTAATCTACCTCATCTAAAATTGTTAACTCCTGGCTACCTCTAGCCTTACTTTGCTCACTAAGTTCACTCTCTACCTTTCTCTGTAGATTCTGTAGAGAAGATACAATACCTTCTACATTCTTCAATGCAGAGGTAATGGAAGAAATTTGATATTTAGGTTTACCCTTATCATCTTCCATATCCAAAATATCATCTCTCATCAAGAACTCACTTACTGTATGTGCAGCCTTCAATGCAGCATTAAGCAACTCCTGTGAAGGAGTTACTGTATGCTTCTTATATACTGCCATAGCTTCTTCCAATAAAGGGGATGGTTTAAAGTCTTTCTCCAGTCCTTCCTGCTCTATAATAGCCTTAGCTCTCTCTTCTTCATTAAGAATATAAGAGTAAGTACTTCTAGGATCCACCATAAAGTAAAGATAAGACATCTGTTTATAGAATTGCTCTTTTGAAGCACTTCTGTCTTGGTTAAACAGCTTCCTTATAGGCTTTATAAGTAAAGCTTCGTCAGCTACTTTCAGTTGAAAAGATTCTATAGTTATTAACTTCATTACTTATACTCTTTATATATAATACACTTCTACTTCTTACTTGTACTCCTCTTGACAGATGCTTTAATCTGCTGTCCTTTAAGTCTGGCATCATCAGCTTGTGTCTTTTTATCAAGGGCAAGCTTCTCATTAAACTGTCTAGCATTCTCTGAGAGTTTATCTCTTTCAAGACTAAGCTTCTGTTCCATAGTCATTGCATCAGCACCACCCATTAACTGTAATCTATCAGCTTCTGCCTTACTATTAATTTGAGCAACTAACAAGTTATTCTCCATTTCTTCCTGGAACATTCTATACTTAAGCTCCTGCTCTGCCTGAGCTTGCTGAGCCTGTTGCTGTAGCTGAGCCTGCTGCATCTGAAGTTGCTGCTGTTGTTGCTGCATAGCTTCTTCTCTCCTTTGCTTCTCATTATTCTCAACCATCCTAGTCTTCTCAGCAGTACTCTTGGTGGTATATATCTTCATAATAGTAGAGAAGTCAAGAGTCTGATTCTGAAGAGCTGCCTGAGCCAAGGTATCAAGTTTCTGATTAAGTTCCTGAGTACCATTGCTATTATCTACTACTAGACCATAGTCACACTCAGCAAACTCATCACCATCTATCTCCATCAGTTCCTTACTTCCATCATCAAGAATGTAATCAAACTTCTTCTTTCTGCCTCTAAGGGCAATCTTGGCTGTTTCAAGAAAACATTCAAGTACTCTCTTCTTTATGCTATCATGAACATTAAACAAAGTCTCAGTAATCATAGATGATTGTAGAGTAGCTCTCTCTACTCCACCTACAGTTTCTCTATTGGAAATCTGACCTTCTCTCTGTTTGGAGATACCTGCCATTTCACCAACCTTGTTAGTAATCCATTCCAAGAGACTGATATACTGCTGAATCTCATTGCCCAAGGAAGCATCAATAACGCCAGAGGAAGCATTATTCATAGCACCAGCAAGCTTACCTGTGGCTACACCGATATTACCTTCCTTAAAGCTATCCTCTACTGCAATGTTATTCACATTAATATAATAGAGCCACTTATCCACACCCCATCCTTTAGGTACTTTAGCAAAGTCCATCCTTACAATCTTACCAAAGTTCTTGGAAAGAAGCTTAATGAGCTTATCATGTATGATATCATAGAAATAGGAATAAGGCTTCATAATATCTACAAGAGAGAAAGGAACATCACCATTAGTACTATAGATACTACCAATGATACCAAAATGACATCTGGAAGGATTGCTCAACCTATTATACTGAATAGGTCTAGGTCTCATATTTACATATATATCTGAACCAATCTTAGTACCTTCCCATGCCTCATTGATCCAGAAGGTCTGCTCCTCCTCACCCTTCAAGGGGTCACAATGATAAGTTTCTGGATAGAAGTTAAACTCTTCCTCACCAGTCTCAGGATCATAGCTCTTTACTTTCTTTATCTGTCTCCTTGATTTCCAATATACCCTCAATACTCTGATATTACCATTCATATCATAAGGTAAGTATGTAGTATCAATAGTATCATCAAACAGACTAAGAGGATTGAATACTGCATCACCAGCTGTAGTATCTATATTGATATTAGGTACAAAACCATGCCTGGCATCAATGTTATCCAAGGAATCAGTATAGTTACCATTCATATTATTAGGAGTAGTCTCCAAAGATTCTATGTCCTTCTTAGTAAGCTGGTCATAGTAAGTATCAATAATTCTACCGGGATTCCAATAATCTTCAAGAACTATCATATCAGCATCTTCTATCTTATTGGAATAACCAGACTTAATGACTCTCATCTTCAATGGGTCAATCTTCTCTATATAAGGTTCTCCCCCTACAATGTCACAGAGGTATGCTTCTTCTCCATGAGTATAAGCATCTACAAAACCCTCATTAAAGAGCTGTGGAATATCCAGTTCCTTCATATAATGATTAAGCAGAAGATTGCCTCTTACTTCTCTCTTATCCTGATACTCATAGGTAAAGTAGCCAGACTGCTTCTGTAGTTCCTGATTAAACTCTTCCTCATCCATTGAGTCATCCATCATTAACTGTTGAAGCATCATATTTACTTGATTATTCTTTTCTTCTTCCATCTCTGATACAGCAGTAGGATTGGTAACTACTACTCTGAAATCAAATAACCTCCTAGACTCTTCTCCCCTAAGTACTGCTAACTTAGAGTTAATGATAGGATAATGCTGTATGTTATCAGGAATAAAGGATGCATCAATACCATAAGGATTAAGGTATAACTTCAAGTCACTCATGTGTATCTGACCATTAATCAAGTCTTTGTTTATCTTCATTGCAGCAACAGACTTTCTGGTCAAATGATAATGAAGTAAACTATGATTGTCTCCAAAATCCACGCATTTTTGCCTCCATGCCTTTCCTTTCTTACTAAAGGCTAACTGTTGTGATGGGAATCCACCTATTGCGTTACATGCCATATTTATATTTCTTTATTTTCTTTATTTGCAAAGATAACAAAAGAAGTAATCAATATAAGGTATCTAACATTTTCCCTAATTCAATCTAAATCAACTGACTAATATAATATAAAAAGGAGAAGACTCTTTGTAGAATCTCCTCCTTAACACAAACAGTAAATCTTATGATGTAATATCTTTATACATGAAAGTATGCTCGTATATCAAACATACCATCTTTATCCTTTAGTTTATCTAAAGCAAGACAATGTATAGCCTTGAACATTTCCTCTCTAGGCATCTCAGAAAGGCTCTTACCTGCAATCTTAGCAATAGTACTAGCACTATCTGAGTAGATCATATTCATTGCAACATACATGGCCCACTTATTATAATAAGGTGAATCCTCTGTACGGAAATCCATATTCTCCATACATCTCTCCCATTCTGAAACATCCCAACCTCCAGAAGGTTCCATACCATTTACTATGGTTACAGCTTCCTTCTTAGATAGGTAGTTTTTCCAGTTGATAGCTTCCAATTTATCAAGATATTCCTGAGCAACATCTGGTCTCCATTCTATCATGTCTTTAAACATACTCTTCATAGTATTACCAAAGACATGCATATTACTAGGGTCACTGGATGTACTCATCTTGGTATAGAGCTTATCAAACATATTCATTATTTCCTTCTGTTCCATATCTCTAAGTATTTATTATTCAACAAGCAAAGACTTCAATTCCAAGAAGTCATTTTCATTGAATGTGATTGTCTTTTTATTACCAAATATGATGTTAGTAAAAATGTTATCTGGCAAAGTTATAGAAATCCTTCCTTTACCTACTACACCTTGAACCAGTCCTATATCAAAGGTATTGTCCTCAAGTCCTTTAAAGATTTCCATTACATCAGCAAATAAGGTATTGGTATTGATGTCCCCATTCTCATCTGCAAGAAACAGGGCTGCATTATCTATGCTCTGATTTATCTTTCCTTCATATTTGTTAAGAATGTTATGACATCCACGTTTAATATAAACTGAAGGCAAGGATAAAGTTGGATTATCACTTACCATTTCATCAATACGACCTTTAAGCCAGGTATCTAGGCTACTAAGCATTTTTTCTTTAAGTGTAGGTATATTCATTTGGAGCCTCCTTTCTTGACAAGTTCAAGATATTCCTGCCATGTCTTATCACTATGATTTGTTATATAGTCCTTCCACAAAGCCATATTTTTATCTTCTTCCTGTAAAGCATTCTTCTTTAACTTCTTGATAAGTGCCAGATGTTTGTCCAAAGCTTCCTTACCATCCTTAGTCTGCTCAACAAGAGGTCTAATTATCCTAAGTTCTTCTCTCTGAAGAATATTAGCCACATCCTGATAACTCTCTACAAAGTCCTGGTTCTGATTAAGATAGCTTTTCTGTGATTCAGTAAGACCATCCATTATCTTATCTATCTCATCCCAGATAGGAGTCTTTGATTGCTGAGGTTGCATATTGAAATTACCTTTCTGCTTCTGTAACTCTGCAAATTTCTGTGCCCACTCATTCATCTGACTGAGTGTGTCCTGCTGACTTTGTTGTCCTCCTAATATAGGGTCTGCTGCAAAATTCATACTAACATCTATTTAAAATTGATACTTAATTTAGAAAGGTGGAGATACCTTTGAATAGTATCTCCTACCAATCTTATTTTCTCTTTGTTCTTTTCCTAGAAGCTTTCTGCTTAGGCACCAGTGGTGGGAGTTGCACTACTCACACAGTTGCAGCCGTTATAGCTTCCATAGCCATTGACTACAGGAGTATTAGGCAATACAAGCTGGCCTCTAATGCAGGTGCAGGTCTTCTTATCAGTATAATCCATCAACAGTTTATCCTGATATGGACGGATAGCCTTCAATACTGCTACTTCCTTATCAAGCTCATTGAACTTTGCTGCATACTTCTCATTGAGAGCATCAAAGCCATCACGCTGACTCTTGTAAAGGGAGAATCCCTGCTCTACCATAGCATCCTTCAAGCGATCATCAGCATCCCTCTGAGATTTATAGAGACCAAACTCTGCCCCTACACTTCTTCTGTTCTCTGCATCCAATGCACTTACAAAGCCCTTCCACATACTGAACTTCTCATTGATGTCAGTATCTCGATGGTCATACATCTGCTGCTGAGTATTCAACTTCAAGGTGAACATATCAGTAATCAACTTCACCTCATCAGAGCATTCTTTTTGCATTACCTCAAGAGCTGTAGGAGCAGTATTACTTGCAGTCATACCTCCATAGGTATTGATATTCACATTATCTGGCATACCATTACCAAGTGAGCCAAAGATACTGCGGCCACCATTACCAGTAAGCCAAGGCAATACACCAAGGGCAGTGCCAGCTATACCCAAACCAAGGGCAGTACCTGCAACACCTTTAGATGCATATTCATCCTTCTTGTTTTCGTAGACCTTCTTTTCCACTACTTTCTCATTTGTCATATCCATGATACAATCTGATTTAACAATTAACTATTAGATTTAAAACACTTTGTAACCGATTACTGAGGCAAAGATATAACAAAAAAGCCTGAACAACAAACGTTGCTCAAGCTCTACATTTAATATATTATATATCAGTCCTTTACATTGAGCAACATCATACGTTTTAATTGCTCAATATCATCATATTTCCACACTAAATTCTTTTGGTGGACTATCTTTTTTCCTCTAGGCAGAACACCTTTAAGAATCATTCTATCGAAAGTAGAGGTGCTAACTCCAAGTTCTTTGCTAGCTTCAATCTTTGTAAGCCATCCTTTCTTATCTACAGTAGCACCTCTTCTATCTAATTCATACTTAGATAGATTAGAAAAATAAGCAATGTCTGCTTTGGAGCAGTCACCATTGGTAATCATCTCCTTGAATCTATCTAGAGCACTGCATAAAAACTGTTCTCTTAAATCCATTATGACTGCTTCTTTTCAATTATATCAATAATCTCATCACTCATCTTGCCACTGGTAGGACAATTGGCAAACATTCTTTTTGTTCTTCTTAAGAGGTGAATCAAAAAAAGTCTAATACCTCTACTAATATTCTTCTGATACTTAAGAACTAAACCGACAAGTTCCAAAGCATAAATACAAATGATACAATAGATAAGGATATAATGAGTATCTATCATTTCATTGGTACAGAACCAAGAGCCATAGTATATTCTCTCTACATTAATGAAGATAAAATAGATAAATGGAACTCTAAAGAGATTACACCATCTAAAAAAGTAACTAGCAGGTACCAACATAATAGGTACATACAAATATAATATAGTGTAAATCCAAGCTATACATATTTCATTAGCTGGTGAATAATGCATCAGCTCACAGTTATTCTGACTGAATACATAAAATATGTACCAGTGAGAAAGCATCAATACAATAGGTGCAAATATAACAGCCCATTGATAAAATGCCCAAATTGTTCTTTCACTTGCAGTAGGCATACTACTGCCATTTTTACTTTCTTTCATTCTAAAGTCTCCTTTTTCTTTTCAAGTTTAGTTTCTATTTATTCTTAGATGCTGCAAATTTAATCTTTTTTGCACAATAATCTTCATTTCGAGCAAACTATTTCAGTTAAACTTTGTAAATACTATCAAATTGATATATTTATATTGAATATATGAGGTAAAAGTTTTAATCTGAAAGTAATATATCCTTTTACATAGAAAGATAATGAATCTAAACTACTCAGTAAGTTTATTAGTTTGAATAATAATCATCATAAAAGAGGAAAGTACATCTTAGTAATTCATTAAATTTGCAAATAAAATTAAAATATAGAAGTTATGCCAATAAACAGACCACAAGGATTACGAGGCTTACAGGGACTAGGAAGTCTTTCAAAAGCCCAGTATGATAGTTTTATAAATAAGAATAGAGATTTGATTTCACAACATGGTTATGATCCTGTATATATCAATAATCTCTATTCCAACAAACAGTTCATTGATAAGTATGGTATTGAAAAATTCAAAGCTATACCAAATATAGATATGCGTAATACCTTATATAAGGATGACATAGTTAACACAGAATTTACAAAATTATATAGTCCTATTAATGCGGATGGTACAAGAAATAACAATAAGGGTTTAGGAGCTGATTTTGAAAAATATAATCAGCTCTCAACTGATGCTAAGCTTAAACTGATGGAGAGTAACTATCTCACTCCTTCAGAATTTGAGAATGCCTGGCAGAAAGATATTAATAAGTATGCTAAGTATAAGGAAGCTACCAACAAAGGATTCTCTGGCTTTTTAAAGAATGCAGCTCAGTCTATGAATGTTACTGGAGGTCTCTATACTAATATAGATAATGACAACAATGAATTAGATAATGAAGCTCTTAAAAGAATCAAGAAGGAGGCAAATAATAAAATTCTTCAGAATATCTATAATGATGATATAGATAATCATGCAAAGAACTTAGGTACTCAGGTATCTCAAACTTATCTCAATGATCCATATATTACAGGACTTAGTGATAAACAGGTAAAGGAAGTTTTTATACAGGCTATTACTCCTGGAAGTTATAAAGATAAGAATGGTATATCCAATATGGGTATATCTGAGTTTGCTTCTCATTATGGCAATGGCTCTGAAAATCAGGTTACTTCAGAAATGAAGAACTTTAGCATTGATGATATGCGCCAGATACTTGCCAAAAAGAAAGTATATGAGGCTAATATGTCTCCAGATATGGCAGCTACAGCCTTGAATAATGAAGCTAAGAAATATATTAAAGAACATCAAGGTAGCCTTAAGAAGTTTGGCTTATTTGCTAAAGATGTAGGTATTTCTGCTATGAGTTATTCTGCTGATAAGCTTAATGGTATTGCAGAATTATATAGAGCAGGTCAGGATGCTTATGCTGAAAAGCCTATTGTAATGGTAGATGATAAGGGCAATGTTCTTGATCCTAATAAGACTAAAGTCATAAGAGATAGGCAGGGAGGTCTTCATTATAAGGATAATGAAGGAACACTCCATTCTGTCCATAAGATGCAGGTAGATTATACTACTCTTCATAATATGGGAAAAAATCCTGATGGTAGTGATATAAAGGGTGCCTTTGGTATTGACTGGATGACACTTAATCCTCAGTACTGGACGAGAGCTGAACAGTTTGGAACTCTTGATGAAAATGAACAGAAGCAATATGAGAAGATTGGAAGCAGTCCTTATAAGGTAGCTTATAATCCTAATGAAGATAGTGACCTTTGGTATGAGTCTTTTAAGATGATGTCTTTTGGTCTGGCAGATGCTGCTGCACAGGCTATTCCTTTTGGTATTGGTACTATAGGTAAGGCATTGAGTACTGCTAGTAAAGTAGGTAAATTGGCTAGAGGCTTTGGTAAAGTCTTGGATACCACAGGTAAGTTACTTACAGCAGAGACTAAAGCAGGTCAAGTAGCTCAGGGAACAGCAGGTGCCTTGGGTATTGCCTATGCTTATAATAGAGGCACTTTCCAGGAGACACTTCAACAGAATCTAGCTAATGCAGAAGAGGCTGCAATGACTGCTAGTAGAAATGATATTTATAATCAGTATCATACTGATAAGAATTATAAAGCAAGTGTTGATAGACTTATCAAAGCTAGGGCAGTAGGATTGAAGGCTGAGTATATTGCTCAGATGCATAGAGATGGAGGTATGAAGATTGCTGATGAAAAAGCTCTTGATAAGATGCTTCATGCTAAAGCCCAGGAAGCTGTTCTTGGAGAATTAGTTCAGAATAGAATTAAAGAAAGAATGTCTTCCAAGGAATATGCTAACTTGCAGCAGAAAGCTATTGATGATGCAGGAGATGCAGCATTTAATACTTTTTGGCCAGAAGCTATTAAGTATGGCTTTGTCAATACTATGGGTTATAGAAAATTCCTCTATACCAACCCTGCTAGACTATCAAAGAAGATGTCAACTTCCTTTAAAGGATTAAAGGAGATAACTACAGCAGAAGGTAGAAAGAGATTAACTACTGATGCTAGCAAATTCCTAACTAGAGCAGATAAATGGAAAGAGTTTGGTAAAACATTAGGCTCTCAGGCTTGGGGTGGATTCTGGACAAATGGCACTGATGATATGCAGGTAGATGCTGCTGAAAGAATCAATGAAGATAGTTTCAATAGATATCTCCATTCCTATCAGAATGGTGAAGCACTTGCCAATACTTATGGTTTTGCAGATGGTATATACTCTTATATAAAAGGATTAAAGGATTCTATGGGTCAGGAGACTACATGGAATGCTGGTACTGTGGGAGCCTTAGGTAGTATAGTAAACTTCACTCCAAACTTTGCTAACCTTGCTAGACTAGCTACAAAGGAAGGTAGAGAAGCTTATAAGAATAACTTTAGAAGAGAGATAGAAAGAGATGAAAATGGTAATCCTTTGAAGAATGAAGATGGTTCTGTTAAGTATAATAATCTAGGTAAGTGGAATGACTGGAGAGGTCAGATGAACTATTTCATTCAGAATGGTGTACTTAATACCTACTATGGTAAGAAACAGGCAGAAAGAGATTTAAGAAGTCATGCTGATTATGTAAACAATCTTTTGGATGAATATAATGACTTTGTAGATATTGAGCACTTGATAGCTTCTAATATTGCCTCAGAGAATGTGGAGAACTTAGGAGATCAGAAGACTATGGATTTTATCAAAGCTCTTCATGCAGTCAATACCTTAGATAAATTAGGTGAAGATTCCAATGATCCAACAACTATGTCTTCTGTAGTAGAGAATGCTAAGACATTGATAGAAAAGGCTTCTCTGCTTAACCTTGAGGAAGGTAAGAATCCATTTAGTGAAGAAGAGATTTCCAATCTTCTCTCTCAATACTATGCTTCTCACCCAGAGATAGAGCAGGATGAATATACTTCTCAGAAGGCTTTATATGAAATTGCTCAGAATGCTCAGAAGCTGCAAAAGGCATCAGAAGCATTCAATAAGGCAGAAGATGAGATTCAGAAGATTGAGAAGAATAATGGTATTTCCATATCTCCAGAGGTAAGAACTAAGATGAAAGTACAGCAGGCTCTTAATAGTCATTGGGAAGAAAGAAGAGAAAAAATGCAGTCTGAGATAGATGATTCCTCTTCTATGGATACACCTAAAGATGCTAGGATTAATGTTGCCAGTGTTGGCGGAGTAAAGAATGCTCAATCCTTAGTGAAAGTCTATGATAAACAGAAAGCTGAAATAGAGAAGGAACTTGAAGAACAGAAGAAGAAAACAGAATCTCTTGATAAAGAATATATTAAAGCAATAGATGAAGGTAAGCAAGCTAGAAGAGAAGGAAACAGTGATGCTATTCTTACAACACAGAATAAGCAGAAAGATGCTAAAGCAAAACTTGATGCATCTAAGGAGCAGGAAAGCTATCTGGAAGATTTAATCTCTAGAACTGCTATAAAGAGTAATGAACTTCAGGCTAGTATGAGAGATTTAGAAACTGATGCCTTTAAAGATTCAAAAGATAAAGTTCTTACTGCTGACGAAATATTCTCTTTGGATCCTGTAACCAGGGCTAGAATGATGAAGTCTGAGAATAGAGATTTGTATAGTAAAGAGCAACAAAGAGAGATTGAGAAGTTGGAGAAGAGACTTCTTATGAAAGATGCTGATGCTCTTCAGAAAGTACAAGATATTGCTTTACTAACTCAAAGGATAGATGCTAATCAAGATGCCTATAGTAGAATGGCTAGGAATCCAGAAGCTGCTGCTGTAGAGTTAGAAGCTCAAAGAGCACAGGCTGCTGAAGCTGCATATAAACTGATTAATCAGAGAAATGCAGAGATCATAGTAGACTATATCAATGAGTTTGATGAAGGTATGAAAGGTCATACTGATATTACAGAAGAAGCTAAGAATCAGTTTGTCTTTAAGACTCTCAGAAAGCTTAACTCTACCCTACTTGATACTATTGATGAAGATACATTGCTTCCTCAATATCAGCAACAGGTAGCAGACGCAAAGGAATGGGGAAAGACTGTAGATGATATTATGGCTGTAATTTCTCAATCTGATAGAGATGATGCCTGGAAAGAGAATACTCTTAAGAATATTAATACTATTGTAGAGAACTCCAATAATAAAGCAGAAATATTGGCTAGTCTTGAAAAGGTTATTGATGATGTCAATAATCCAGATGCTACAAGTAGTTTAGATTATGTTCTCAATGGTCTTGAAAGCTTGGGTTATCAAAGAGATGCTACGACCTTAGAGAATAGAAAACAGAGAAGGACTAGGGAAGCAGAAGAAAAGAGAAAGAAAGAAGAGGAAGCTAAGAAGGTTGCAGCAGAAACAAATGCTGCTGCAGAAAAGAAAGTAAGTCAAAGTTCTACAGATAATATAGAGTTTTTAGGTAATGAAGAAGATGTAGACTTGTTTGATAACTCAGAGGAATCGGAGCCTACAACACAGGTTGTTGAAGATGAGGATTTACAGCAAACAGATGATAGTGTCTTAAATGCTGGTTCCTTGATGAAAGATAACTTTGGTAATGGTAGTATTGACATGGGTGATATGTGGTATGGAACTGCTGATAATCCTAAGAAGGGAAGACTACTTGTTACCAAGGAAGATAACAATATTACCTTCAAGGTAGATGATAAAGATACTTCTATAGAAATCACCCCTGATGAGTATGAAACTGTCAAGGATGAACAGGAAAACAAGAAAAATACACCATTCATTGCAAATTCTATGGAGAAAAAGGATGGAGATTGGTATTTTATTGGTAACTTTGCAGGTGACAAAGAAGGTAAAGAAGTGAAGGTAAAGAAGGATTTCAACATAGATCAGGCAATAGAGAGACAACAAGCAGCTAATGAAGCTGACCTTGCTGCCAAGGGTATTGACACTAATAACAAGAACCTTATTGATAATGGTGATAGTGTTCAAGGTAAGTCTGAAACTATTGATGAGCAGTTGGAAGACAATACCTCTACTAATAAGGAAGTACATTCATCTGATGACAATGTAGATGCAGCAGAGCTTAATGGTACTGGACAGCATAATATAGAAACCAGTGTTACTACTCTCAGTGGTAATGCTATGAGTGAATATAATTCTACAGTATTACAGAATGATGGTATCATTGAGAGAAAGAAAGGTTCTGAAACCAATGATAATATGAATCAGTACTATACTTGGATGAATGCAGCAGGTGTAAAGTTACAGAATATCATAGATCATGAGCTAGCTAGAATCATAAGAAGAAACCCTAATGCTAAAGTTAAGTTTATGGCTGTTAAGCCTGAGCGTAATGCTACTAATGATGTAGCTATGCAGAGTCATTTAATGCTAATACTTGATTATGATAACAGTATCAACAAGGGTATTACTGCTATACATGATGATGTTAATGGTGGTGTTATTGAAAGTAATGGTAAGAAGTATTTGATTATAGGTACTGCTGGCTATGGTAATAGAAATGCTAGTAAGTTAGCACTTTATGACATGCTTTGGAATCCATATATCTCTGGAGGATTGAACTTAAAGAAGCAAAGGAAGCAGTTCTTTGATGCTCATCCTAGTGAAAGATTCTATGTAAATGAGAATCTTAGTACAGAAATTGTGCCTGCATCATTGATTCCTGGATATATAGTAAGACAAGCTGAGAATGACAATAACTCTGAATTTAGAAGTGTTAGGGAATTATTATCTGATACTGCAAGAAATCCTATGCACTATGACTTGGATTCTGTAGCATGGGGTATTCAAGAGAGAAGTAAGTTCCTAGTAGTAGGAACATCCCTTGATAAAGTAATGGTCCCAAGAGACCCTATGGGTAACTTAGGAAGTGCTTTTGTATTGATGCCTGCCAGCAATGGAAAGTTTGTACCTTCATATTTGAAAGTCTTAAAGTATAATGAGATGAGAGATGGTTCCTTGAAAGATAAGATAAATGCTCTTTTGCAGGAAGTAACGTCTCCTAACTATAAGACAAGACTGAATGCTGTCATTGGGTTAAGTAAAATCTTCTACTTTGATAAAGAAGGAGATACTATTTTACTTAGAAAGAATAGAAATGAAATCTCTTTAGTACATGATGGAAAAGTGCAGAAGACCTTCGTTCTTAATGATAACTTTGATAGAGCAGAGTTTATGCAGAATATCCAGGATATGAATCCTAGAATCAATATCACAGCATCCATACTAAGAGACATTCCTACCCTTATGGAGTATGATGAAGCTGGAGCATTAATGACAGATGCTGCACTTTTTGGTACAGTAGGTAGCTCATATAGTATCTATGGTTTGGATGGTGATGGCAAGATGATTAAACCAGAGTCTCCTACCAATGATATACCTAAAAGTAGTAATAATAGTGACTTTAAGAATGGAGATAAGAGTCAGGTAATCTTTAAGCATCAGTATTATAGAGAAGTCAATGGTGTTTTCTCTCTCAATGGTGAGATAGTAACAGATGAAGCTACTCTTAAGCAATTAAGATACAACAAGATGATTCTGGATAATCAGTTGTCACCTTCTATGACACAAGGTGTATGGGATTACTTTATCCTAAGTGAGGGTGAAAATCCTAAAGCTATAAAGGTCAATAGAAACACCAAAGAGGTAAAGGAATCTTCTGAAGAACAAGCTAGAGAACTCATTGAGAAAATCAATGAGAAAGAAGCTAAGAAGCTTAGAGAGCAAAAAGCTCAGGAAGTTATTAAAGAAGTAGGCGAAGCAGAGAATGTAGATTTGGGTGAAGATACACTATCTGTAGATCCTGACACTGGAGAATTGATTCAAGCAGATTCTCAAAGTACTTCTCCTATTACTGAAGAATCTACTGATGAGAAGAAGACTTCCTCTACTACAGAGAAGGCAGGTAATAAAGATGACTATACTCACACTAGTTCTGAATTACTCAATAGTGATGAACATAAAGCTGCTACTCAGAAGTTCTCTGATCTTATTAAGGATAAGAAGTATATGTTGAGAGTTATGAAACTTGTAAGAAACAAATGGAAAGATGCTCCTAAGAAAATAGCAGAGCTTGAGAAATTCTTAAGAGATAAGAATGTTGAAGTAGATGCTATTGGTACATCTGAAAATGATGTAGAAGCCTGGATAAGAACTATTGAGGATTGTAGATAAAATAATAAGTGGAAGGCTTTTTTTTTTGCTTTCCACTTATTCTTATATCTGTGAGCAGGATGGGATTGATATGATGAGCGAGGAGCCATGCTACATGATGGGAACTCTATGCGAGAAGTTCTTTGATGTATATTAATGCGGATTTGTCAATAAGAATACCATTCAGTTTAATTATGGTACGTGTTTGTTTAATTATTATATAATATATGTTAATTTTTGGTATCTTTTTGTTCAATTCAAAAATATTGTAGTACATTTGCGTTGTATTTTTAAATAAATAGATTATGAGAAATTTTATAAAAAGGTTTTTAGAGCAAAAAGGTATTACCCAAAAAGAGGTTGCCGAAGCTATTGGTATGACGGAAGCAGGATTAAGTAAGGCTATAAAAGGAAGTGCAACAAAAGACACTATAGATAAAGTTGCACGATTTTTAAATGTTAAGCCAGATGATTTAATTGACAATTCGATTCTTTGTGCAAAATATAGTTCAGACAAAACCCCTCTTCACTTTGGTGATGTGGAAGTTCCTTGCTATGTTTTGGAAGATGGTACACGTGTATTCTCAGGAAGAGGAATACAGAAAGCAATTGGCTACGAAAGCAAAAGTGGTCAATGGATGAAGTCTTTCGTTAAAATTGATGGCTTATCTTCTTACTTTTATGCCGAGAAAAACAACATTGTTGAGCAACTGCAAAATCCTATCAAATTCAAAAGAAATAATGCAGGCGGTTCACAATCAATGACTTATGGATATGATGCAACTTTGCTTATTGATATTTGTTCTGCAATAATAGATGCAAATCGTGCCGGTGTTTATGCAGATAATAACCTTGTCGCTCATGCCGACATTATCATTAGAGCTGTAGCTAAGACAGGTATTATTGCTTTGGTTGATGAAGCAACAGGATATAATAATGCTAAAGAAAGAGCAAAAGATGAATTGCAAAACTACCTGAAGGCTTTCTTGAATAAGGAAGCAGCTACATGGGTAAAGATGTTTGATGATGATTTCTTTGAAGCTTTATATAAGATGAGAAACTGGACTTGGACTCAAACTTCCAAACGACCAAGTGTAGTTGGCAAGTGGATAAATGAGATTGTTTATGAAAGAATTGCTCCATTGGTATTTAATGAAATACAACTTCTAAATCCTAAAAATGAAAATGGAAATAGAAAATATAAATACCATCAATTCTTCACATCTGATGTCGGGAAGCCAAAATTAAAGCAACATCTTGATGGGGTTAAAATTCTAGCAAGAGCAAGCGGATATAACTGGGCAAGATTTATGTACTTATTGGATAAGGCATATCCTAAGCAGTATCAGGAGCAAGATTTGTTTGATGATATTGATTTTGAAGAGGTATAAAATGATAAAGGGTGAATCTTTCGACTCACCCTTCTTTATATGTAAAGTAGGAGGGTTAGAATTTCCCTACTAATAAATTATTAAATTGGTGCAATAATTGAATTTGTTTATCGTTATTAAATAGTAATTATACATAATAAGAATAATAATGAAGAAGATGTTTACAAAATTCGGGGGGGGGCAAAATAGCCCTGTTGTTTATGCTAGTTTTGTTACTGGCATCTAATGTTTATGTTTGCAAGAAAAGTGGTTATTGGAAACGCATTTTGGCAAAGATGCACATTAGAGAGTTAAAGAAAGAGGATGCTCCAGACTACTGGGCAGTTCGTGGATGGACAACCTGCTTGGAGAAAATGCGAACAAAGTTTGATATTTGTTTCTTTGGACATTCACAGATTGAAATGTCTGATTTTCAAAAGGATTTCCCTCAGAAAAAGATTATCGAGCTTGGATATCCAGGAGATGATATTGATGGAATGATAAGAAGGGTTAAGCAAATTAAGTACGTAATGCCCAATAAGATTTTCCTTTTGGCTGGTACAAACAGCCTCACATACAAAAAGGAAGAATTTGAGATTAAATTTAAGATGCTAGTAGGTTTAATTAAAAAAGATAACCCAAAATCAGAATTATATATACTAAGTATTTTGCCACAATGTGACGGAAGATTGGGAAAATCAAGTGTCAATCCAACCATTGTTGAGAGAAATCGCTTTATCAAAGGGCTTTGCAAAGAATTGAATGTTGACTATATTGATATTAATGGTTTGTATTCTGACAAAGATGGCAGTTTATTAAAGGATGAGTCAATTGATGGAATACACCTGAAAAGGAATTGTTACGGAAAAATAAGTAGTGTCATTAAGAAATACATTTAAGTTTCAGGAGGAGGTTTGTACAGAACAACCTCCTCCTGTTATTTATCCAATTTTTACAATCTTGAAAGTGACGTTATTGTCAGCATTAGGAGTATAAGTATATATCCACGACATTTTCTCACTGAGAGTAATTGTTTTTTTTCTTCCAGCCGTATATTCAATATAATTGAATAGCGCTCTACGCTCAACGGTACTTGCCACTTGGTCTTGAGTTGTAAAACCACATATAGCATTACCAGCCCATTCTTTTTCAGCAGAAACAATTTCGACTTGATATGTTCCTGCTGAAAACTCACCTTCATTAAACCAGTTTTGATTTGTAGATGTTTTTACTATGTGTTCTTTCGCTTTAGAAAAAACAAGAACCGAATTTTTTAAAATCATTTTCATATTCTGTAGAATTTAAATTATTACTTCATTAATATTTCTGGAAAGTCTGTTATCAGTTGATGATACAATGCAACAGCTCCATACTTGGTTGGATGCACCCTCATGCTTCCGCTTTCAAGCATATCATTACCTTCTCCATTGTTAAACCAATATCCAGTTACGTCATTAGCTCCAACTGCTTTGGCAAAATCAACATACCGATAGCCACTAGACTTTACCCAATCATTCTTGGCTTTATGGATTCTCTTATCACCAATACCACTATCTTCTGAATATCCACCTACTACAGAAGGTATTGTTGCCAAGATAGGTATAATATTATTCTCTTTGCAAATAGAGAGAAATTCATTTACGGAATCCAACCAATTCTTTGAAGGAGTAGTTTCATTGACGTCAAGGTCATTCATACCCATAGCCCATAATATTCTTTTTGGAGCAGAATACTTCAAATTAAGTTTTAAATCTGCTAGAGCTTGCTTAGATGCTTCTCCAGGAAAAGCGTTTAGCATAATATTTCTGTTATATCCATTCTGAGCAAGATAATAATATGCCCTTCGCTCATTTAATACATGTATATAGCTATCACCATAAACTTGTATTTCTTTGTAATATCCATCGCAAGTGAAAGACAAAGTACAATCTGACAAGGATGCAGAAACAGATGTGGCTCTAATTTTTCCCTTTACACCTAGCCAATTGTGCGTTGTCTTGGAAGCATCATTGTCAACCGAAATATGCTCTTCATAAGAGTTTCCTGATGATGTCAGACGTAAATCCACATTTCCCTTATCATCAACGTCTATAATAAATTGAATATTATTTTTCAACGTAAGCCCATGAGTAAAGGATATGTTCGGATTGTATTCTGATGTTAAATAGCTTTTCAAAGTGATATTGGTTTCTGTGATTTCAAACCAAGATGCCCAATAATCTTTTTTACCTACTCCAACTTCTATCGTACCGACACTGTTTATATTAGCTGCAAACATAATACGTTTGCAAGAGTGAATATGATTTTCTTCTAAAGTTATCTCATCACCAGCATTCAAAGATTCTTTTTGTACTATTATGGATTTATCTTTATCCGCTTTGCCTTCAATATCTTTGGCAGTCAGTACATTTTGACCATTG
>ERZ1034913.55-NODE-55-length-119020-cov-602.577851_pt1 | contig 119020 bp, 146 predicted proteins | sample MGYA00520697_ERZ1034913 | MGnify/ENA primary metagenome ERZ1034913 (study PRJEB33766, sample SAMN09781786) | gut metagenome | biome: gut microbiome | host: Homo sapiens | place: Madagascar | study: EMG produced TPA metagenomics assembly of the PRJNA485056 data...
AGTCTCTTATTTGAATTGAATTAGCATCATAACCCATTTTATTCTACTCCTTTCTACATTTATAATAATATTATACCTCAAAACTCCAAAAATATCAAATTTCCCAAAACTAACTTTCAAAAATCTACTTATAAATACAAGAGGAGGGATATTATGACATCCAAAGAAGCAATTCAAAGCGTAAAAGATTATGTACTTGCTGGCAACAAAAACCTCCAAGTACTAGACACTTTACTAAATAATGTAGCAACCAGCGCTGTTGCAGAAATTCCACCTACAAAATCTGTAAGTGAAGATAAGTAAAAAGAAGAGAGAAGATTAAAGCCTCTCTCTTTTTCTTTCAGCTTTATAAGTTGTCGTCAAGGTGGCCATATCATGAATACAGGTATCACAAAGACAAAATGCTCTTGAGACTACTCCTTTTTCGCTAAGAAGTACTGCATTTCCACGTCCTCCACGAGTGACTACTCTATCCTCCCAAATAGGAAGATACCAAGTATTGGAAAAACCTGGATTAGGAATATAAGTCTCGCAAAAATCACAAAAAGTTTTAGTCATCTTTTTCCTCCACCCAAGAGAGCCATCTCATTACCAAGTCCTTATTACTAAGAAGATAAAGTCCATAAGGGCAATCGTGGTTTATTTCACAAAAACTTACTAGACTTCCATCATAGTCTTCACTATCCGAGCAATTATTACAAAAAGTATCCGTCATCCATTGGTCATAAATTGTACCTTCAAGCGCCATTTGGTCAGATAAAAATTCTGCCATTTCTTCCATTGATAGGTTTTTGAGTTTTTCAAAATTTGTAAGATTCATTCATTCGTCTCCTCTCTAATTTATATCCATCTTCAGTATATATAATTTTAGGAACACTAGTCATTGGACCAAGAACTGTATAGATATAATCGTCAGAAACAAACTTATCTACAACTATCTTATCATATTTTTCTCCTCGAATATTTTCAACAAGCCGACTTCTAAAACGAATAAAAAACCAATCATTTTGAATAGTCATATTATCTCTTGTTGTAATTATATGATATCCTTTAAAATAAGAGGCCCATTTCTCAATATCATCAGAAATAATAAGAATTTTTATTAGTGGCCTCATGCCCAATCCTCCTCATAAATATCATCATCCTGAGAATTGATATAAAAAGACGCCATTGTATCATCTTTTGAGAGAAGATAATCACTTATTCGTTGGAATTGGGATTTAAGAGAAATTCCAAGAACATCATCAAAATTCTCAAAATGGTAAAAAGTAGGTAAATCGTACATCTATTTAATTCTCCTTCCATCTTTTTATTATATTATAAAAGAAAAATGAGAGAAAATCAAATTTTCTCTCATCCTCCAGCTTTCATATTCAATTGTTTTTGTGTCCCATACAAGTCAATATAAAATTTTTCTCTCTCGCTCTGCTTATCTTTTGGAACTTCTTCTAAAATTTCAAAATTATAATTCCAAATTCCATTCCGTGCCATATGAGTATGAAGCGTTGAACTGGCAGCTTTTTCCATACCTAGCGCGGTCTGAATATGAGCTTGCCATCTATCCTTGAAATTGACAGTTCGGCCTATATAAGCTTCCCCAGTTGGGATATAGGTAATCTTGTAAATTCCTCCAACTTTTTGTCCGACAACCCTTTTTATCATTTCACTTGTAGGTCGCCGAGCAATGCTCTCCCATATGACTTTGGGGAGGACTTCTTTATGACATAAGCGGTCTTTCATACTATCAAGAATCTTTATATCTTCTATATCGTTTTGCGTAAGTTGGATTTTATAAAAGTCTTCTTTTTCAATTAGTTCTCGTTCTCGTCGTATCGCTTCATTTACAGCATCGCGCTGACTACGGAAATCTTCTAATTCTCTTCTCAGATAGGAAAGTTCATTATTATAACTTCTTTGTTTCGCTTGGAATTCTTGTTGGGCTTTTTCTTCTAAATTTTTGTATTTTTCTTCTAAAACTTTTCGATATATTTCATCAGTATTAGATTTTAGTTTTTGAATTTTTCTTCGTTGTTTTAATAAAAGGAAAATAGCTCCCAAAATCAATAAAACTAAAACCACTATCATATTCTTACTCCCAATTTGTAATTCTTGTACGCTTCTTTCTTTGTGGTGTCATCCATAAAACACCATCTCGCGCGCGAGTAATCCCAACATAGGATACTCTACACTCTTCGGGACTCCAAAGATTCAATCCAACACAGGCTACATAGTCCCATTCTAAACCTTTCGCGCTATGTACGGTCAAAACTTTTACGGTATCTTCTTCCATTTTTTTATCCAGTTCTTCTTTTTTGAGGTCTCCCTGCTTGAAACTATCGCAAGGAATTCCATTATCAACTAAATAATCTTTGATAGTATCAACCTGAGCATTGGTTCGTGCTAATACCGCCCATTTATGATATTTTTTACTAATATTTATCATATCTAGGATTAGTTGTTCACTATAAGGTTTCATCGCCACTGTTCCTTTAACTTGACGTACAGCAATACTGTCATCAGTCATGCTACATTTTTGAAGAGTAGATTTTGCGAAACGAAGAACATCAGGACAACAGCGATAATTTTCATTCATAGAATAAACTTTCGCATTAAATTTTCTTATATACTGTTGAAGCAAATCTGGACGGCTACCTGCAAAGCCGTATATGCAATTGTGTGTTACAATTCCATCAGCGATGTAGGTATGATAAGGTTCAACATTTAAAGAAAAAACTTCATTATATCCATCTTCATACTCCATTTTTGAAATATTCACGCTCTTTTGCCGGTGATGCCCATCTTCAATATACTCTTTAACTTGCATATTTTTTGGTAAAATGTTACAAGCATAACATTTATTAAAAGCATTACTAGCATAATGAATATTATCATCTATCGAAGCAAAAGGATATTGAATATCTTTGTTGTGGTCTAATAAGCATTGCTCTGCTGATTTATAAGTATCTAATCCTTCGTATATAAAATCAATATCTTCTTTAGTATAAGTTGTTTTGTCTAATTGAAAAGTAATTTGTGGAATAGAATATTTATAAGAGATTTTATCTTCATATACTCTTGCTTCTTTATCTGTATGGAAAGTATCTAAAATCCACATTTTCTCACATTCTTCAGCTCGCATTTTCGCTCGCCAAGGAGCTGTATTACTATTTTTTAATTGAGATTTACCTACCCTAAATCGCCCTTCTTTATCACACATTAAATAAACCAGAAAATTATAATCCGTAAATCGACAAAGTTGTGTTAGGCAAATATGCCCCTTTGTGTATCGACTGACTTTTCCAGTCTCTGTTGTAATTTTTATTAGTTTTTCAGTAGAAGGAATAGCTCTTTTCTGAATATCTGTTACTGGTATTTTTGCACTATTCCACGCTGTTCCTCCTAAAATTCTACCACTTTGTCCATAAGCAATCAATTCATCGCCTATTTTTAAATCTTCAATATTCTTTTCAGTTCTGTCTGAAAGTAGCACTTTAGTTCCGGCGGGCTGACACTGTCGTAAATCAAATACAATAAAGTATTCTTTCGCATGAAGCATTTCAAAAATAAATTTTAGCTGAATTTCATTACTATCCTGGGCCTCATCACATAAGCAGATATCAATATTTGGCGCGCACTCTGGATGCTTTTGCATTAGATGGAAAAGCCCATCAAATTTTTCATCATTCATATATTTTATAGCTTCTTTTACCCCATTTCTCAGTAGAAGATGCGCGCAATAGGAATGGATGGTTCCAATAAATAGATTATCGTTATTATCTATTTGAAGTCGTTTTTTCATTTCCCCAGAGGCCATATTTGTGAATGTAAAAGCTACTACACTTTTTCCTTTTTGGATACTTTGACGTATCTTTTCGGTCAGAACTCTTGTCTTCCCTGACCCGCTTGCGCTACTTACAAAAATAATTGGCTCAGTCGCCTCTAATATAGTATTCTGTATATTACTAAGTTCCAATTTCTTTCACCTCTTTCTTATATTATTATAACATTTATTTTAATAAGTGTCAATTTTTTAGAGATTTTATAAGTAGTTTTAACTTATAAATAGAAACTTATAGGAGGTAAAGAAAATGGAAATGCTAACTTTGATTATTGCTCTATCTGCCGTGCTATGGTATGTAATCGACCGCGCACATCCTCTATGGGATAGTCTTTCTTATGGTAAATGGATTACTCTTATAGTTGCCGGTATTGGTTCTTTCTGCCTAGTATTTTCTTTTGGTCTAGACCTGATTTTCGCCTGCGGCCTAGTCGATAGCGTAAGTATGGCTGGTCAAATCCTAACCGGTTTTGTCCTAATGTCTGGCTCTAGCGCCATTAGCGAGGTTATTGCTCGTATCAAAGGTGAAGATAAGTAAATAAAAGTAAAAGGAGAGGACTTTTGCCCTCTCCTCTTTTTTTTATTGATGCAATTCTTCCTCAGTCAAAACAACCAACCAAGTTTTTATTTTTTCCATGATTCCATCTATAAAAGAATTACCGCCTTGGTTATGGTAATCTTGATAGACTGCGCAAACAAATTCTTTATCATAATGTAAAATTTTTTTATAAGGTAAATATTTATAATAAATTTTTACAATATCTTTCCTAAGCATATCATTAGAAGATTTGATAAGCATTTCTAGCTTTTCATCTTGTAGTCGTTTTTTTTCTTCAAATGTTGTCATAATAGAGGTTAAAATTTGCTCCGCGACTTTTTCAGTTGTTTTCTGAATAATCTCTTCCTGCTTTTTCTTTTCGGCTTCTATTTTCTTTTTTTTTATTTTTTGAAACCATTCAAAGTTTCCACATACTTTCTCTAAAACTTGCCAAAAAAGAAAAATTAGAATAAGGACGCCTCCTAGGCTATTCGCAAGTTCCTGTATAGTCAAAAGAAATCCCTCCTTCCTACTTCAAATTATAAGTAGAAATGAGGGACTTTTCTTCTATTTTTTTAGATACTCTCGATAAGCATTATCATTGTGATAACGTGTCCGCGCCAGATACGCATCATTCAGTAAGTCCTTTACTGAGGAAATTTTGTCCATATCCCACCAAGGAATACAATAAAGAGGAATCTTGTGAGAAAGACAATAGCTTATTTTTTCTCTGTCTCGTTCCTGAGCTTTTAGGAAATCTGAACGAGTTTTATAGAAAACTTTCGTAAATTCAGTATGCTGGCGCCCCTGGACCTCTAAAAGAATATTCTTTTCGGGAAGAAAAAAGTCAAATCTGTAATATCCATGATGAAGGTCGTCAAAAGTTTTCTCTTTTACAAATTTAACTTTTTCTCTATTGAGAATTTCAATTACTTTTTTCTCATAAGACGAAACTTTATACATTTCCAAAAATCCGATACCAATCACACTCACTCGGCATCTTATCACTTCTTAGGCGTACGGGGCGCGGGTGTCTCAAACCACCCGTATCCACCATTACTTCCATAGCAGTAATCTCAATAACCTTTCCAAGATAAGACTTCCAGTTTAACAGAATCTCATCTTCGAGTCCACTAAGGCTTCCGACCTGGACCAGTTCCCCATCTTTATAAGCTCCAATTTTTAGAGAACCGGCACCACCTAAAAAATACATTTTCGTAATTGGCTCGATAGGATCTCCATCACTATAATTCTTATAGAGCGCGCCTTCTACTTTTTCACCAGTAGCCAAATTTTCCCAATATTTCCAACTCATAAGTTCTTTTCCATTATAAAGACGAGTTGGAGCATTAGCGCCCATAATTACTACATCCAAAGTTTCTTGAAGTTCTTTCTTCACTTTGATTGTCATATGCGCGGGAGTCCGCTTAAAATAAATTGGGCAATCCTTTCGGGTAATTACTATACCTTCTCGTCCGGAGGCTAGGTAGTCTTGAAGACGATTCCAAAGTTCTTTTCCACTATAATACTTAGCCCATTCTATATAAGGAGAAGAATAATTTTGAGATAGCTTCTCCAAAAGAGAAAAACGATTGATGGCAGAAGTACTAACTAAATTTACTCTGTCATAAGCGCAAATATCAAAAATATAGAAGTGAAGCTTTTGGCCTTTTTCTTGACGGGCAATACACTTATCCTTCAAGCATCCCAAAAGAGATGTAATATTTTTAGAGCCCTCGTGCCCAGGAAGATAACATTCACTTAGGAGAACCGTTCCATTAGGTAATTGGGTCATAAACTCTTGAAGCTGGGGAACCCATTCAATTTTATTTACAGCTTCACCTTTTACATTTTTATTGCGCGCGACCATAAAACAATTTCCATCTTCATCTTTTATGAGACGTTGATAGTAGCCATCAACTTTCAAAGCGCCATAATAATCTCCGCTATAAATGGCATTTACTACTTCGGACTTTCGCTTTTCCTCAGAATAAGAGGCGGGAATACTCCAATATTTTTGCGCCTCGACATTTACCCAGTCAATATCACCAATAAATCCCTTCATAATCTTCTCCTTTCAAAAAATTCTCTACAAATTGTTTTGCTATCTTTTTCAAATGTTCTATCGTTTCCTGATTATCAATATAAATATCATACTCAAAATTAAAGACTTCTGCATCTGCATGATTAGATTGATGCGCGTCTTCCACTTCTGAACGACGAACAATCAAAGTTTTTGCACCTATTCTATCTACAAATTTCTGGATTTCTTTTGGCTCTCTACACATTACAAACACAATTGTTTTGTCCTCTGAATAATGATATTGTTTCCAAAAAAGCTTTGCACTATCAATATAAGTTGAAACATCATTATACGGGACATCTCCCCAATTGGTTAATAGATCTTTTAGGTCAGAAAGAAACTTTCGATTTTTCTGAGTCTTCTTCCCATCCCACCCACAATCTTTTGCAATATCCTTTACTAAATCAATAGTAGAAGTAATCAAACAACTCTGTGCGCCAACTCTCTCTTCCATAATTTCTTGAACAAACTGACAAAAACTATCCTTACCAACTCTTGGCGCACCATTTACTACAATTACCATTATATATAATTACACTCCTTACATATAGTTTATATAGGGCTTTCACCTATTTTCTTACTCTATATCTTTTTTGTTTCTTTTTTATATAAAAAGAAAATTTTCCTGCGTACAGGTTTATTTATATCACAAATCTGGATAAAAAGCAAATTTTAGATTTGTTTGCATGCTTCTACGGCCATCTTATCAACTATATCGTTCCAGTCTTTTACGCCAGAATGGCCTTTTACCTTTTCGAACTCAAATCTCTCATCCTCAAAAAAAGGAATAAGTTGTTGCCAAAGTTCTTTATTAGCTACTGGCTCTTTCTTTGAATTTTTCCATCCATTTCTTTGCCAATTACGAAACCACTTTTGGACATAGCAATTATGGCAGTAGGCGCTATCGGTTCGGATTACGACTTTGCTAAGGGGATAATTCTCCTCTGCCCACTTGCACGCATTAATAATAGCCCATAGCTCACAGATATTATTAGTAGCTTCTGAAAAAGAATCTACCCAGTTGAAAATTCGTTTATCATCTTTAACCACAATAAAAGCTGAACCACCAGGGCCAGGATTTCCACTACAAGCTCCATCAGTATAAATATAAATCATTTATAATATTCCTCCCAAATTTCATTCGGAGTGGCCTCAATTTCCGTAAAGGTAAAATCTAAAAACTCCTCGATGTTGATTCCCTCAGAAAAATCTCTCGCGCGCTTAGTATGCCGGATATTTTTGGGAGAAAATAGATGCTTCCAGAACCCCATTTCCAAAAGAATTTCTTCACTATTATTGATACTGCTTACAAGACGCGCGACTTCAAAAATATACATATGAGTATGATTTGTAGGGTCAAAATTTTTGAGTTCAATTTTATTATTGTGTCGTTTTGCATAGGACATTAGATTTGTAGCTGTTCTACTCACAGCCAAATCATACATTTGAAAATCTGCCATAATATTTCTCCTTTTACTTTTTATATTATAATTATATAATAAAATAGCTGAAAATTCAAATTTATTATATACTAATTTGACTTTTGAGAAAATTTGTGTTATTTACGGGCGAGCGCGTGTTTATATAAAAGGTATAAGAAAAATTTGATTTTTTAGATTTTTTGAGGTATAATTTTTATAGAAATGAAAGGAGTTGAAATATATGCGAGTCTCACCAGAGGATATCATTAAATTTAATGATTTATATTTGGAGTTAAAGACTTATGCCGGAGTGGCAAGAGAGACGGGATTTTCTGCTTCGACTGTGAAAAAATATATCATAAAGGATTATGTTCCTGCTGAAAAGATAGAAACACAGAAATTTAGTGGAGACCTTCCTGAGTTTGTACCTGAAATTTTTCGCAAACAGGACTGGGTATCTTTCTTGGATATGACCAAGGAAGAGTATGAAGAGATAAAAGAGTTGTGGAAGGAGATGTCTTTATGAAGAAATATTTTTACTTAGAAGAAAGTCCTTATATGAAGACTTATCAGGCTATTTATCTCAATCATGAGAATTTTCCTTTTGAGGGAAAGGTTTATGGGTCTTTTAACCTAATGCCCGCGCGCCTTTTGGGTTTAACTTATGCGCAGTATCTTCGTTTTTGTAGAGATGTTCTTGGTGCAACCTTGGTGGGGAAGAATAGTAAGTATCCTGTAGCTTATTTCCGCCTTACTCCTGAAGTTCAGCAGTTTGTAAAGCTTTTGAATAAGCGTGCTGAGATGGCAGTTTTTGAGCATGACCATCCCTACGACTTAGAAGTAAAGCTGGATGGGACAATTGTAAAGAAGGGAGAGAGTGAATGATTTTTTCTATTGACAAGTTAGTGGGAATTGATAACTATGAAGTCTATAAAAATCTTATAAAAAAGACCGACTTTCCAAAAGAACCCATAGAACTTATAGATGCTATGGGATGGGTTCAAAATCATTCCTTGAATAAAGAAAAGGCATTATTTTCAAAACTTTTTAGTGATTGGCGCACTTATATAGGAATGGAATCTCTTGAAGTAGAAAAATTTGAAGAGGCTTTTGAAATTACAAATAGTCGTATAATTTTAAGAAGTTTTTGCATAGATTCTAGTTCAAAAGTTCGAGATAGTGAAAATGTATCTAATTCAAAGTGTGTGGCTTTTAGTAAAGATGTAAAGGATAGTCAGAGAGTTTATTCTTCAGCAAATATTGAAAATAGCAAATACATCAATATCTCTCTTAATGTTTTAGGTAGTGAAGAAGTCAGTGATTCCTCAGAGATACGATTTAGTCAAAATGTTTTTAATAGTGATGAAATTTTAAATTGTTATGGAGTTTATTCTTGTAAGGAAGTAAAAGACAGTTTAGGAGTTTTTAATATTTCTATTGGTAAGGAAATTTACTTTTCTACTGATTTGGAGAATTGTTCTTATTGTCTTTTTTGTAGCGGACTAAAAGATAAAAAGTTTTATGTTTTCAATCAAGAATTTAGTCCAAAAGATTGGTTTGTAATAAAAGAACTACTATTGAATGAATGGTCAGAGGGATATAAGAATCTTTGTAAAGTTGGTTCTTTTGAGGATAATGATAAGGAATGGTGTGGTTTTAAAATTCCTTCCAAAATTAGTAATGGCTTTTGTTATGTAGCTCAGAGAGACTTTTTCCAAAATATTCCTTTAGATTTTTTGAAGTATATTCGTTCAATGCCTTGTTATAATGAATGGCTTTTTTATCAGATTACTATGAATCTAGCAATTTTAAAAGAATAATAATTTGAAATTTCTCTAAAAATAAAGTATTATATATTTGTAAAGTTTGAGAGGAGAATTTACTTAGAAATACCGAAAGGTGGAAGTTCTCTTTAGAAACTTTTTGGGAGAGGTGGATGCGTCCAAATCTTCCCTATCCCCAACTAGCTCAGTTGGTTAGAGCACCCAACTTCATCGTGTAGTTTAAAAGTAAAATAGCTGTTCTAGTCAGAAGATGTAAGGGCAGGACTTACTGCGATGGCCAATAATTGGGAGGTCCTGTGTTCGACTCACAGGTTGGGGACCATTTTATTTCTATATAGATTTATGCCAAAGATGCTCGCGGGGCCTTTGGCTCTGTATAGAAATTAAAAAGTGAGATAAATGCAAACAAAGGGAGTGCTAAGCTCACGGGTGTTCTAGACGTCTTCTCCCTTAATATGCTGGTGTAGCTCAGAGGCAGAGCGAGCGCCTTGTTCATCAAACTTAAACGAAAAAAGAATGGAACTAACTTCTAAACAGAAAGGTAATTTAACCGAATTACAGGTAATCACTTATTTGTATGGATTAGGTTATCAATGTAGTTTACCTTATGGAGAAAACTCTCGATACGATTTGATTGCAGATATTGATAATCATTTAATTCGAATACAAGTAAAAACTTCTTCTATTAAAAAAGGAACTAAAAATGCTATTGAATTTTCATGTCGTAGTACAAAAGTTAATTGTAATGGAGTAAAACAAGCAAGATATACTTCTGAAGAAATTGACTTTTTTGCTACCTATTGGGAAAATCAATGCTATTTGATTCCTGTTTTAGAATGTTCCTGTCAAAAAACCCTTAGATTTTGTTATCCACCAAACGGACAAAAGCAAGGTATTTCACTAGCTGAAAATTATATTGCGGAGAAACAAATTCAAAAGATTAAGGAGGAAGTAATTTAAGCATTGTTGAACAAAGCGCTAGGTCGAGATTTCGAAATTCTCCATCAGCTCCATTATATGCAGAGTAAACTCAGGAGGTCTGAGGCTCGCCTGCTAAGCGATGCGTACTGAGATGTATCAGCTTCGAGTGCTGTGCTCTGCGCCATTTATTTTTATAAAGAGGAGGGATGCTTATGGACATTGATGATTTGATTTTCGAGTCTGAATATGACCGTAAGAAACACAGTACAAAGTAAAACTTGGATAATACATAGAAGTATTATCCCATTTTATATAGGGAGTTAGTGGACAAGTGGACACAATCGGCTTTGACCCGATAGAAAAAGGAGCATTACCTTTACTCCCTGCCATTTTTATCAAAGTTATGGAGAAAATAATGAATGGTTCTATTTATAAAATTACGAATGATGTAAATGATAAAATATATGTCGGGAAAACGCTCTTAAATATTCAAAAGCGATTTTCTCAGCATAAAGCAGAAAGTCTTAGGAATAAAAATGAAAAACGACCCCTATACCGGGCCATGAATAAGTATGGATGTGAACATTTTTATATTGAGCTAATTGAAGAATGCCCTGTAGAGACATTATCTGATAAAGAAATTTATTGGATAAATTTTTATGATTCTTATAAAAATGGATATAATGCGACTCTAGGAGGAGATGGAAAACAAATTTACAATTATGAAGCAATTGTAAAAGAATTTCTATCTGGAAAATCAACCAAAGAATTAACAGTAGAATTTGATTGCTGTATTGACACCATAAGAAAAGCTTTACATTTAGCAAATATTGATATAAAAGCTGTTTCTTTAGAAAGGTATCAAAAACAATTAGCAATGAAAAATAAAAAAGGAGAGACTGTTAAGATTTTTTCGGGTCGGAAAGAAGCAGTAGAATGGCTAATCAAAAATGAATATGCTCAAACGAAAGATTTTCATAATATTTCTATTGCTATTGGTCGAGTATTAAATGGTAAACGGAAAAGGGCTTATGATTTTTATTGGGAGTACATTTAGCCATTAAAAATTTGAAATTTCTATAAAAATAATATATACTTTTTTATAGAAAGTAAGAAAGGAGATACAAAAATGTCTCAATATCTAAACATCTATCTAAAAGTAGATGGGAAATACGTTTCGATTAGCGATTATAGTCGTAACACGGCGATTTATGAAGAGTTTGACGCTCCTTATGAGAAGCTAAGAAATTATACTCCTGAAATGCTAAAAGATGTTAGTGCACGTCTTCAACGAAAGATTGAAGATACACAGAAGTTCAATAGTGATTTGCGTGAGCTAATTGACCTTATTCCTAAAATTGAAGGGGCAGAGATGGAGGAGAAGATTTCTTCTATTTTAGATTATAAATCCCAAATCGAGGATAATGATGAAGAAATTTCTCAACTTCAATACTATGTTTCGATCTGTCATTATCTTGCAGATGTTGCTGAGTATTATATCCCAGTTTATGCAGGAGTTGAAATCGCTGATCCAACAGACCAAGATGTAATTTGAAAAAATTAGAAAATTTATATATAATATATATAGAAAGTTGAGAGGAGAATAAAAATGATTCAGAGAGATAAGCTTCATTACGAAAATCGTCTGGCGCATCTTATGACTAATCCGGTCGAAAATGTTAATCTTATCCGTAAGGTCCGGCGCCAGCTACGAAAACAGAAGTAAATAAATATATATAAAATAGGTGCCACGAAGCCTAATGGAACCTTTGATTCGGCTCCTCGGTTAATATCAATGATGAGGGTATAGCGTAGGTTCGGGAGTAAAGAAGTAGCTGTGGTAAATGGAGTGAGATGAACAGCCTATTTTATAAATGCCGGCGTATTCAAGTGGCTGAAGAATTCTGTCTTGAAAACAGAGAGGGGTGTAAAAACTCGCGAGCGTTCGAATCGTTCCGCCGGCGCCAGAGAGCAAGTGTGAGAAAGTTCTATATGTATTACTGCTCTATAATCAGACTAATAGGCAATGTATCCATGGATATGTCTAAAAGTAAGCATCTCATAGTTCAGCTCACAGAGAATCTCAAAGAGTGTGAGTATAATATGGCCCATTGGTGAAGAAGAGTATCACGCTTGCCTGTCACGTAAGAGGATACCAGTTCAAGTCTGGTATGGGTCGCCATATTTGGTACAACACGACTGTAACGGCTCCCGCGGTTTAGAGTTGTATCCCGTTTCTTAGTTGAAGCGTGAAGTGTCAAGAGAGCCTCACCAGATGAGCCATATGGGCACCACCTAGCGGTGAAAAGATATGGGACGCTCATCAAATATCATATGCGCCAGTAACTCAGTTGGTTAGAGCGCATGGCTGTTAATCATGATGTCGAAGGTTCAAGTCCTTCTGTTCCCGCCATATATCGGAATGTAGCCAAGTGGTAAGGCACCATACTTTTAATATGGGTATCGAGAGTTCGATTCTCTTCATTCCGACCAATAAATATAAATATAAATAGTAGGTGATGGAAAGTGCCAAAGGCATTAGATTTAACTAATAAACGATTTGGGTCTTTGGTTGCGATTAAAAAGGCTGAAAATTGAAATAAAAAGACTTATTGGTTATGCAAGTGCGATTGTGGAAATTTTAAAGAGGTTCAAACTTGCCATTTAGTTTCTGGAGCCACTAAGTCTTGTGGGAAAAAGTCTTGTAAGTTTAATTTTTTTACTAATTTAAAGGAAGAGAAAAAGGAGTGTCCAATTTGTGGGAAGACTTTTGTTCCAAACAATATAAAAAGAAAATACTGTTATGAATGTGTTCCTATTGGTTTGCCTTCAAATGAAAGATTAAAACAAATGTCTCATTTAGTTAAACATAAGCTAATTTTATATAAAGGTGGAAAATGTGAAAAATGTGGATATAATAAATGTGAAGGAGCTCTTCATTTTCATCATTTAAATCCTAAAGAAAAAGAATTTACAGTATCTCAAATAAATTTAAATGAGTATTTTACGCTTGAAAAGCTTTATAGAGAAGTTGATAAATGTGTATTGCTTTGTGCAAACTGTCATGCTGAAGAGCATTATAGTGAATAAAAACTTGAAAGTTTTCTAAAAATAATATATAATATATACATAAAGTTGAGAAAGGAGTAAGAAATAAATGAATACCGATTCCTCTAAAAAGATGACTCCTTCCCAACTTGAAGGATGGCTCGCAATTCGTAAGAAGTGTGCCCCTCAAAAATCTAAAAAGTCTTATACTCGTAAAGAAAAGCACAAACAAAAATTTGAAAATTCCCAAAATATTTAGTATAATATATATAGAAAGTCGGGAGAGGAACTTCAAACTTATTCCTTTCTTTTGAAGATTCCTCTCCCATCAAGCTCGTAATGCGACTTATCAATTTCTATTGATAAGCGGTCCCAAGTCCGTGAAAACGCAGAGGGCGAAGTTTAACAGTGGTTAATATTGATGCGCAAATACTAATCCAAATTCTTTCTCAAGGGTGCAACTTGAACTGGTGAGAAGAACCAGTATAAACCACGCCAGATATAGGTCATACCTATAGGAATCAAATAGAACAAGGGCCTGGCTTGTTGAAGAAAGAATTGTTAGCTTTGAAAATATGGCGCCGTAGTCCAATAGGCAGGAGACAGCGAACTCAAAATTCGTACAGTGTGGATTCGAATTCCACCGGCGCTACCATTAAACAATAATAGCTAACGGCAGTTTATCAGACGGGTCGGGATTAGCAAAGAAAGGCTAATAGGCATTACAGCGGTAGGTAAGAAATCCGCAAGTCGAAATGAGTCGAGAAATTCGAATGATACGGCTTAGAACCTGCAAGTTTTTGTAAAAGGTTGGGAAGTTATTTTAGTAAAAGGTAACAACTTTTAACGACTTCTCGTAAAACACCATGAAAGGGGTCATAGATGCCATATTATTGTTTATTATTGACATAAGTGTAAGTAAATTGTATAAAACATTGAGTAGTGAGTAAAGAGCCATTAAGGTTATAAACTTCATGTACAAACTATCCATATAAAGGACCGTACAACCTGTTGGGTAGGAAGTTACAAGTTAGACTAATTCGTTTAAGAGGAAGGACGCTGAGGGACATACCTCAGAAACATTGGGTTCGAGTCCCATTATTAGTCGCTCAAAAAGAAAACTTGTAGGAAAAACTTTGATGAAAAACTTGCTTAGACGTTAAAGGGATTAAGGAATATTACCTATGATAACGGTAATAAATAGGATACGTCGTTGAATAGTGGTCGCGAACATTATTCAGAGTAAGTCGTAAAGGTGAGAGACCTTTGCCTCAATGATTTATACAGATATATTTATGATGCAGGTATCGTACAAAGGCTAGTATATCAGCCCTCCAAGCTGGGGATGTGGGTTCGATTCCCATTACTTGCTCCATTGTGTGTCTCCACAAAGGTCAAAAAGAGACTATTTAGAAAGTTCGAATAAACTTTCCGCTTCCTATTTACGAAGGAAATAGGGTCCTTTCTGGTGGCGACTGGACAACCGGCGCTTAGAGATGGCGGTCTTCTCTCCTTAGTCAGTGGGAACTGACTCGTAAAGTTTAGAGGTACGCTTTTCGAAAATTTAGCGAACTTCTCGGCATGGCCACCTGGTCGTTAGAATAGATTGACCATCTATTCGCTGGTGACTTAAAAGACTCTTTGCTAATTTCTTTGAGGGCGCGGTGTCGAAAAATTAGCCGAAAGTAGAGCTATCGTATAATAGGCCGTTCTTAGGCTGCTCAATTTAAAAGTTGCTGACAAAAGCGAGAGGGCACTCGCAGTAAATGACATGGTAAGGGACAAGGACCAACTAACTGGACATTTACACTAATCAAAACTGAGGCGAGGATTTTCTACTCAGTGGCTACAACGACCAATTCAAGAGTGTCGGGTGTAAAGTAGGTTTTGGTTAGGCTAATATGAGGAGTGAGTAGTTACTTGGCGCTATGGACGAATTGGTAGAGTTACCACGCTTTCACCGTGGAATGTCCGGGTTCAATCCCCGGTAGCGTCACCAAGCCACCTATTGGGGTTCTCGCGTGAAATTTGAATTTGCTACCCATTGAGAGGAAAGCAACTAAGTTACTGACCCACAGTAATGAAAAGAGAACGAGGCTTACATAAGCAAAAAGTAGGATAATGCTTATTAATAAACTGTATCACGAGTTTTCCATAAGGTTTTAGAGTGATTGACCTAATAGTCCAAAATGGAACTATTCAAAGCCGAAAGACATGAGCAAGTAGTCGGTACAGATAGGTGACAAGCTAGTCCTATCAAAGCTCCCGTAAGAGATTTGGTCTTACTTCAAATTTTCAAGCTGAGGAGGGGAATAGAGGTGGTTACTATGGTTGGCGCCGATTAATAGTAAGGTAAGCTTGAAAATTTGAAATTTTTCTAAAATTCATATATAATATATACATAAAGTTGAGAAAGATATTGCGGTATAGAGAAGTGGTTATCTCGCTGTCCTCATAAGTCAGAAATCGCTAGTTCAAATCTAGCTACCGCAACCATGGACTTCCACAAGTCCAAATAAACTGTGGGCTCTCATAGAGGATGGATTTATAGGATAAACTACCACCGGCGCCTAGTTTAGGTGATATGTGGCTTAGTCATTTGCAGAGAGCATACTAAATAAAAACGAAAGTAATCCTATATTTGAACTTTGAAAACTAAACAGCTTGATTATAACAATAAGGCACCTCGGTGAAGACACAAGACCATGTGGCCGAGACATTATCTTCGCTTTCGGGCGTACTACGCATTTCTACTCAGAGGGATACCTTTGTTTAGATGTGCTTCGGAAAGTCGTGAGATTTTCTGATTGCGGGAGGCTGAACCAATCGCTGTTAAAGGTAATGGTGCTGAAGTAGTTGCTGATAAAAACATTGTCTCATCGCTATCGCAATAGAAAGCTAAGCGTTAAAAGCGTAAGCTGAATCCAAGTTAGGGCATAGTTTGGTCGGCTGTGTTAAACCTTGGAAAAGACCAAATAAGATAGTTTGCTGTGATGGTATGGAAACATATCTATAAGATGAGGTCAAAGTCTTAGTAGCCAAAGGCAGGGACTTTTAAATTAATTAGAAATTAATGCTCTGAATGGTTGGTGAAAAGTGCGGGTAGTCAATCCCGTATAGGAATTGATACAAAATGTATCGGGGCAAGAACTTATGGAGCGACGGCTCTATGGGTCAGACTTGTCTCCCTATTGGTTGAATATATCAGAAAATTACGGAGGTAGGACGAAGGTCCGCCTTGTAGTTATAATCAAGTTGTTTAGTTTTTATTTTATAAAAGAAGGGATTTTAGTATGAAGTATTATTCTGAAACACTAAATAAGATTTACGATACTCAAGAAGAGCTAATTGGCGCTGAGTGTGAGTATAAGAAGAAGATTGAGGAAAAGAAGAAGAAGGAAAAGGAAGAGGCTGAGCGCCTAAATAAGCTTAAAGCTGAAAAGGAAAAGCGTCTTCAGGAAATTAACGAAGCTAGGGAAACTTATAATAAGCTACTGAGGGATTATTGGAAGGATTATGGAGATTATGATATTAGTAATGTTTTTCGTAGTCTATTCGATATTATTGGATTTAGCGAATAATTTATAACCAATGGGTCGGAACCTATACGGCGCCGGCCCTCTTTTTGTAAGAAAGGGGTTAAAATGAAAGTTTATTTTGAAAATTCTTGGGGAAGGAAAAGAGAAATTGGGCAGGCTGACAATAGAGAAAAAGCTTTTGAGATAATCGAAAATTTTCTTTTTGAGCATAATTTTACTTCTTACTATACTCGATATTGGGAAGAGGATGGTTATTTAAAAGTCGATGTTGGAAGTCATACGGAATTCTTTTATATTAGTAAAAACTAACTTAGTGGAAAGAGGGATAGAAAATTCTACTTTTTGGGTAGAAAGGAAAATCTATCCTATGGAGGATATTTTTTATGAAGAAATGTGAAGAGCAGATGGTATTACCCTTAGTCCAAATTCCGGAAAGTGCGAATTACTCATTACCGGACGAGGCCCTTTTGGCCTTTTATCATGATTTGGATGAAAGAGTTTTTTGGATTAGTGATGAAATTAGTGCTTATACTTTAAATCTTGCTCATTATATTTTAAAGTGGAATCGAGAAGATAAAAATATTCCTATTGGAGAAAGAAAGCCTATCAAGCTTCTTATCCACTCTCCTGGAGGCTCATTAGATGTGCTAGGAGTCCTTTATGACCTGATTCGACTTTCAGCCACTCCTATTATTGGTATAAATATGGGTCAAGCGTATAGTGCCTCTGCTATGATTTTATTGGCTTGTCATAAACGCTATGGTCTAAAAAATTCAACAGTTCTCTTCCATAAAGGTAGTTGTCAGGGTGCCGGAGGGTCATTTGAAGAGCTCAGAGCTTTTATGAGTGAGTATCAGCGCCAGGTCGAGCAACTTTCGGAGATTATTATAGAGCGTACGATTTTCGATAAAGAAGAAGTAGAAGAAAAAATGAAAAGTGATTGGTATTTGAGTGCTGAGAAATGTGTAGAGAAAAAAGTTTATGATGGAATCATTACTTCTATTTATGACCTAATCTAAGGAGGTACAATGAGTTATACTGGAATTTACTACTTCTCTTTGCTAGAAAACGACGACCTCGCACGGTTCTATGAAAATCCTAGTGAATTTGCAGATAGGCTAAAAGAGAATCAGTATTTAATTCTTGAAAATGATAAGTTCGAACCTATTGATTTTTATAAGAAAAGGGACGGCCGGCTTGAAAGAGTTTCTTATCCAACTTTTGAGAGTCAATTTTGTGGTATGATGAAGCCTCGAAATCCAGAACAAAGGTGCGCTATGGACCTTATTCATAGTGATGTTCCTATTAAGCTTATAACAGGGCCGTTTGGTAGTGGCAAGACATTCACTATGGTCGAGGGAATGATGGAGGCTCTTCAAAAAAATAAGTTTGAAAAAATCATTTTCATTCGGAATAATATCCAAGTAAAAGATACAGACGCACTGGGCGCGCTTCCCGGAGACGAACTTGCAAAGACCCTTCCATATGTAATGCCTTTGGCTGACCATTGTGGAGGTATTGAAGGCTTAAAGACTTTGATTGATATGGGACGTCTTGAAGTTATTCCTCTTGGGTTCTTGCGTGGGCGCAGTATTCGCAATTCCATTCTTTATTCTATGGAAAGTGAGAACCTTACAAAAGAACATATCCAACTAATAATGGGTCGTATTGATGAAGGCTCCCAACTGTGGATGGATGGAGACATTAAACAAAGAGATCGAAGTTCTTTTGAGAAGAGTAGAGGTCTTGAAATTATGATTGAGAGATTAGCTGGCAATCCAAATTTTGGATATGTAAAATTAGAAAAGTCTGAGCGTTCAGAGGTCGCGCGCATGGCAGATTTATTAGATTAATCAGGAGTTTTCCTGTTTATAATATATGGGGGGGGCTTTGGCTCTCCCTAACTTTTTAGGGGGTGAAGTATGGCTACTCCTACTCAATTTCAAAAAAAATATGAGCGTAGTAAATCTTTGGCTGATATGTATGTTTATTATGAGCGGTTGAAGAAAGATGGCTATACTCAATTATATTATACAGTAAAGAAAAATTTAGGGGTTCAAAGGGGCTCACTAAAAGAGCTTCAAAAGACTTCAGAAAATTTGCGTCGAATGGGGGCAATAGAAAAAGCAAAAGAAATTGCTTTCATCCAAAAAGTTTTCCACAAACCGATAAGCATAGATTTTGATGATAGAAAATCAGTAAAGGAGTTTATTGATGTCTTGAATGAGGCAATGAACTTCAAAGATCTTTATAAGCGGAATCTTCAACTTTTACTAAAAACCGATAAACAAAAAACTACAATTTCCTATTATCCTTCTTATTTTATCCAAGCTTGGAATGCTTACTCAGATACTTTGTGGGAAAAAGTATCAACTGAATTTGAGCATACTGGACGCTCACTTGATATAATTTTTGAAGAACAAATACAAAAAGATATGAATTTTTTAGTTGTAGATAGTATTGAGAGGATGTTCCGCGCACAACCAGAGTTGGGGCAAGAAGCTCAACAATACGCTAATGCCTATAATGCTTTATTAGGAAGTATTGGAACTATCGACACTCCTGGCTCTTTGGCTCAACAATTCAAAGATATCTATAAATTAGATGCTCTTGGAGACAGTTTAAGGAAAGCTTTAAAAGCTGAAAAGGAAAAAATTAGTCTCGAAAGCTATAAAAAAGCAGGCAGCTCCAAAAAGTTCAAAGATTTACTAAAGATTCAACAAGGACAACGAGGGGGTATTGCTCAAGAAGCCATAGAGAATCTTTGTGTTCAGGTAATTTCTCAAATGAAAATAAATGGAAAAGTTGAGACAATTCGTGGTGGAGGATATGGAATAAAACCAGATAATATGTATCTTTATGATATAGATGCGGGACCTATTGTAGATGTTCTTGAGAGAATAAAAGATACAGATAGGGAACATAATATTGAAAAAGCAAAAGAAATCAATAAATATTTACAAACTTTAGATGATGGATTTATTGTTTATTCCAATGCTAAAAACTATACAATGTCTACAAAATTTTTTAAAGAAGCTGGCTTTTCTGCGGGAGCAGAAATTTCTGCTCAAACTTATCTCGAACTAATGAAAAAAGTCAACAAAAATGTTAGAACTTTTATTGGTGTAATGATAAATAGTATGAAAGGTGCGGCTGGTGAAAACATGGATCTCTATGACACTGTTTGTCAAAATTTAGCGCAAGATATAGCGATGATGCTTTTTGATGATTATGAGACAATAGGAAAAGACCTTCAAAAGACTGGAGTAAAATCTATTCATATTATGGATTTGAATGGAGTATTTTTACCTCTCTCTTTCTTTTTAGATTTGACCGCGCGCGCTATTGATGAAATTGGGAGAACCCCTGAAGGATTGGTCAAAGCTGAATACAAAACACCAAAGAAGATAAAGTATGATACAAATGAAGAAATTCGGCAAGCTCGCGCGAAAGGTGAGGCCCCTTGGGCGCTCCAAAAAGAGGAAGCTCTTCATGACACAAAAATCTCTTACCATTTTTTAAAAAACTTCCGCAATATACTCTCTCAATATATGAAGTAATAGAAAGGCTCGTCTTTGGATGAGTCTTTTCTCTTTATAATTTGAAAAATTTTTATATTTATAATATAATATATATAGAAAGTGAGAAAGGAGTAAATAAAATGGATTTTCCATCTCGTCAGACTATTCATGAGGTAGCGCAAGTCCTAAGTGAATGGGGAATCGCTGACTTCTTTAAGGAAACTTATAGCCAAAATCATAACCGTTTTAACATTTGGTGCTTGGAACTCTCGAAAAACACAAATCTAAAAGTATCTAATGGCTGTACAAAGATTGTAGTGAAGTTTGGAAATGATGATTGGGTTATAAAGATTCCTTATAGGACCCAAATCAATTATTGTCATCTTGAAGCAAAGAATTATGCTCTGGCGCATAAGGTGCACCTCACCAATTATTTTGCTCCTTGCTATTTTTATGGAGTAGTTGATGAAATTCCTATTTATCTTCAAAGACGAGTTGAAAAAGATGATTACGCAATTTCAAGTGATTGTTATCAGTATGCGTATAGTAATAATCCTCAAGAAGAGGAAGAAAGTGACGAGGATTATACTGATAGAATTAGTGACTATGTAGAAAGTGATATGGATGATTATGAGGTAGTTGAGGCTATCATTGGAGAAAATCGAGAGCTTTGGGATTTTATCTATAAGAATGATATCAATGACCTTCATAAAGGGAATTTTGGATATTTGAATGGCGCACCTGTTATTTTTGATTATAGTGGTTTTTAATAAGAGAGGAGAATAAGAAAATGAATTATGTTACAGTAAAGTTTAATGGTACAATGAAGAAATATGTCTATAAGACGAAACTAAACCTCATTGAGGGTGCGATTTATAAGATTATTGCTGATGGGACTACTACTTATACTAGTCATGTAAAGGTTTGTGATATTGCAAAAACTTGTCCTAATTGTGAAGGATTTATTCGTGAAATCACTACTGCTGAAATCATTACGGCTCCTCCTCGTCCCAAGATGAGTGCAAAATTTGTCATCAATAAGGAAAAGGGTACGACGGTAGCTCTTTGGGGAGATGGCACAAAGACTATTGTGAAGTGTCAGGATGGGGATTCTTTTGATGCAGAAAAGGGTATTGCAATGTGTTTTATGAAGCGATATTTCAAGAATCGTGGATGGTATAATGAGTGGATGCGCGAGGTTCTGAAAGAAAATGGCCTGGCTGAAGAGAAGTGAGGAGGGTTATTGCCTTCTTCACAACTGTAAGCTCACTCGGCGCCAAGTACATGAGAAATGTACAAATCCTCATCGAGCAGGTTGTAAAGATGGGAAGAAATGTAGCCATCTATTAGTTATAAGGAAGGGGTTAAATACAAAATAATGTCAGTATTGGTTATGTTGATGGGACTTTCTGGTTCTGGAAAAAGTACTTTGGCAGAGGAATATGCCAAGCTGTCTGGTGGAAAGGTTTTTTCTTCTGATAAAATTCGAGAAAAGCTCTTTGGAGATGAAAATGACCAGACTCATAATGTGGAAGTTTTCAATGAACTTCATAAGCAAATCAAGAAGGCATTAAGAAAAAATGATGTTTGCATTTATGATGCCACTAACCTTAACAGAAATAAAAGAATTAGTTTTCTTCGGACTCTTTCGGATATTTCTTGTGAAAAAATCTGTATGATTGTCGCAACTCCAATTGAAATCTGTATAGAAAGAGATAAGAATAGGAGTAGAAAAGTTGGGAAAAAAGTTATTCATCGACAGGCGGCTCAGTTTCAAATTCCTTTAGATTATGAAGGCTGGGATAGTATTATGATTTATAAAAATCCTAATTTTTCTGTCTCAGATTACAAAAAGCTAATTGATTATTTCCCAAAAGAAGTTATGCCACATGACTGCGCACCATAGCATACGGAGAGTGTACAAGAGCATCTTAATAGAACTTTAATGGAGATGTCTTTACGCACTAATGAATATTATCTGCTTCTTGCTGCGCGCTATCATGATATTGGGAAATTTTATACCAAGACTTTTTATGATAGAAGTAAAAAGATGATTACTGATAAAGCTCATTATTATGGGCATGAAAATTATGGAGCTTATCTTTTTATGACTTCTTATGATTTTGTGACAAGTGGAGGTTTTAAACAGGAATTTGAAAAAGCCTGGTTGCTTATCGCTCTCCATATGGAATTTGGTTCAAGAAATAGTAAAGTTTTAAAAGAAATTCCAAAGAGTGCTCGTGAAGCTCTAGGACTCTTAAATGAATGTGATACACTTGGAAGTATAAGAAAGGAGAACTAAATGAAATTTTTTGGAACTTATGGTTGTAATGCTGGTGGAGAGTATAGCGTAGCGCTGGAAGCGAGTTGCAGTTCTAAGGCACTCAATTGGTGCTATGAGAGCGCAGTTGAGGAAAGAGAGTCGTATGAAGGACTTCATGGAATCCGTTCTTTTGAACAGATCGCAGAAGATATGGGATATATTGGTGAGGAAATAAGCCCGGATGAAATCCTTGATGTTGGTGAGCTTTACCAGGAAGAGATTGAAGAGGATATTTTTTATAATATTGTCCCTTTTGATGAGTCAAATGAAGAACATCTAAGAGTTCTATATGACCAGGAAAAGGAGTTTTGGAAAGTGTAGAAAGGAGGATAAAATGGAACTTCAAAAGTTTTTGATGGAACATAAAGACGACTGGGATGAAATTTTGGATAGAGAGCCTTATTGCTTAAAATGGAATAAGTGGAAAGGTTTCGTAAGTTTTAAGTATAACCAAATTTACTCTGATTTTTCCAATCCGATCGTTCGTGAAGCGCGAGGTGCAGTTTTTGTTGAGAATACTTGGGAATGTGTATCCAGGGCTTTTGATAAGTTTTTCAACTATGCAGAACCCAATGCTTCTACAATTGATTGGGCTACTGCGCGAGTTATGGAAAAGATTGATGGATCGTTGATGCGTATTTTTTATTGGGATGGTGAATGGTATCTAATTACTAATTCTGGTATTGATGCGTACACAGCGCTGACTGGTGATATCAATTATCCAACTTTTGGAAGTATCTTTGAAGCAGGACTTTGGAATTTGGGGTATAAAGATTTGGAAGATTTTTGTCGCAGTAACCGTCTTATGACTTTCAAAACCTATATGTTTGAATTGGTTAGCCCTTATACCCGAGTTGTAATTCCTTATAATAATATTGCTATTTATTATTTAGGTGAGAGGAATATGAGCTCTTATCAAGAAGGCTACTGTCCTGAAAATTTTCCAAGGCTTTGTCATCCTCGTATATATAATTGCTCTAATCTTTTTGATTTGATTAGAATAGCTTATAACCTCCCTTGGGATAAAGAGGGATTTGTTGTATGTGATAAAAACTTCAGTCGAATCAAAGTTAAATCTCCTCAATATATTTTAGCTCACTACGCGCGCAATAATAATGTAATTACAGAAGAACGTCTAATGGAAGTAATCCTAAGAGGAGAAATTGAAGAGTTCTCTTGTTATGCAAGTGAATATCTCCCCAAATTACAGGAACTTCAGAAGAAAAAAACTACTTTACAAACAGAGGCTGAGCTCCTTCGTTCTCTTCTCCGGTCCCAGTTCCATTTTACCTCCCGAAAGGAGTTCGCCTCTACTGTAAATAAAATTTCTAATCCAGTAATTCGTCAGTTCTGTTTTAGTGACAAAACTTGGGAAGAGATGACCAAAGATTGGTCGGCAAAGAAATGGGTTGAGAAATTAAAGTAAAGATAAAACTAAAGGAGGATAAGTCTTATGACACGCAAAAACTTAGCTCTCCTGTTGGCAACTATCTCATTTATCTGCCTGGGTTTTATTGCCCAGGCTAATTTTTTTGTTACAAAAATTAATGCTATTGAAAGAGAAAATTCTAACTTGTCAGCAGAAAATACTATCAAAGAGCAACAAATCCAAGAACTTGAAAAACGCAATCGCGCCTTGGAAGAAGAACTTCAAACCAAAATAGTTTATTTTGAGGAAGAAGAAATCTTGGCTAAACTTTTATGGTGCGAAGCAGGCAACCAATCTTGGGAAGGGCAGGTATATACTTGTTCTGCTATTCTAAATTATTGTGAGAAAAATAATACCTCGATTTGGGATAGCGCGCACAATATAAATGCTTTCGAACCCGCGCCGTATGTGGATGATGCTGAACCAACGGCGATGCAGTATGAAGTTATTTATTATGTATTGAATGGAGGAAGAATTCCTGATATTTGTTGGTTTAGAACTGGCCAATATCATGATTTTGGAACTCCAGTTGCGAAAGTTGGCGACCATTATTTTTCAAAGCCATAAGAAAAGACCCTACACCTTAGAAGTGTAGGGTCATTTTTTTATTTCGTCAGAAGATTCCAAAGATCATCTGTTGTTTTTAGTGGAATATCAATTCCATTTTCTGTTACGGTACCAGGCTTCCATTTTTCTCCGAAGTTTAGTTCCCACATCCAATAACTAATCCAATCACATTCATCATTGAATTGAGCTTTTAGGTACTTTGTAATTTCACTTTCAATTTCCATAACAGGACTATTTACAAAATCAATGCCATAGTCTTTGTATAAATTACAGATATACTCACTATGATTTTTTACAGCATTGATAAGCTTTGAAAAATTTTCTTTTGTCATAATTGGTTCCTCGCTCTTTATAAATTTTTTATATATTTATTATAGCAGAAAATTCGACTTTTTCAAGTTTTCACTAAAAAGTGGAAAATAAAGATTTCTTTTCTAAAATCTTGAAAAGAGGTTGAGTGGTTTCTACTTATAATTTGAGGAATGAGTAAGGAGGAATTATTTATGCGATTACTTGATGAACGCACCTACGCATTCCAATGGGATAGCAATATCTATGTTGTTTTACCAAAAGCAAATGTAGGTGATGAAGTCCATTTTGCTCATCGGAAGGATAAGAAATCGTTAGTAGTAATAGCAAAAGAGATTGACTCAACTGTGGTCGCAATGGTTCCTAACTTGCTATTACAAAAAGCCGGCTTCATTCAGATTTATCATTTTATAACGGATGAAAAAGGAAATAGAACCGTAAATAGAGAAGAATTGAAAGTCCTTGAGAAAGAGAAACCTGATGATTATTTGTATGAAGAATGTCAGGTCTTATCTTGGGAGTATTTAGATAAGAGAATTACGGCTCTTGAACGAGGTGGAGCGGGCTCAGGAGGCATTGGAACAGAAACCACTGTTGGTGGAGTAAAAAGTTCTAATGAACCTAATAAGATAAAAATTCTTGAAGATGGAACAATGGAAGTCAATCCAATTTCTTTTGAGAAACTATATACTGAGGAAATAAATGATATAGTTATCTCAGGAGGAAGTGCGTAATTTTAGAAAAGGAGGATAAAACGAGTTTATGGCTAATAAAACTCTAAACATCCGCATCCAACTTCGCAATGATACGGCTGAAAATTGGACTACGGCCAATCCAGTTTTGTTAAAAGGCGAAATGGGTGTTGAAATCGATACTGGAAAAACAAAAATTGGTAATGGTACAGATGATTGGAAAACTTTGAAGTATTCTGGTGTAGATGAGGATACTATCAAAGGAATTATTGACAATAATCGTAGTGCTTTTACGGAAGTGGCTCCTAATGAGGGAGAAAGTGATGCTCAGGCGCTAGCTCGCGTAATTACCACTCCTAAGAAGGGTGATATGGCAGTAGTGGTAAGAGAGTTCGTAAGTGATAAGCATTCTTATACTGCTTATATTTATGATACCGCTTGGTCTGCTATGGATGGTAATTATTCTGCGGATAATGTTTATTTTGACAAGGATTTAACTTATACAGCTAATATTGGCGTTCTAACAGTCCCCTCTAGCGGTTCTGGAACCATCTCTGCATCTGGCAAGAATGTAAAAGATGTTTTGGCCAGTATTCTTGCTAGTGAGAAGAATCCTTCCACAGTTGCTCCTGCTGTAATCATTGGCACCCAAACGAACTTTGGCACTTTTGAGATTGGTACTAAGAAAAATCTCGTATATGGCGCGACTCTAAGTGCTGGTTCTTATACTTATGGTCCTGCCACTGGTATTACTGCCAAGACTTGGGAGGCCACTTGCACTGGTGTAACTGGCTCCAAGACTACGGCTAGTGGCACTTTTGAGAATGTAGTGGCCGAAGCTACTGCCAAGACTATCACTGTAAAAGCTACCTATGATGCTGGTGCGATTCCTGTGACCAATCTTGGAAATCAGTATCCTGCTGGTCAAATCAAGGCTGGTAGTGCTTCTAAGACTTCCAGTAGTTTAGTTGGTGTTCGTTATATGTTCTGGGGTCCAATGACTGACGCTTCTGCGGAACTAAATTCTGCGAATATTCGTGCTTTGGCTCACAACAAAGCAACTGGGACTGGTGCTCTTTCTACATTCGGAGCTGGCGCGGGTGCTAAGAAAGTGGTAGTAGCCGTTCCTGCTGGCCGTAAAATTACTAAGGTGCTCATGCCGAGTGCGTTGAACGCAGATGTCACGGCCCTATTCGTAAAGCAAAGCGCCCAGGTTCAAGTTCAAGGTGCTAATGCCTATACTACTGCTGCTTATGATGTATATGTCTATCAACCCGCTTCTATTGATGCCGGTGAGACTTATACTGTAACTATTGGTTGATAAGGAGGGAAATAGATAATGGCTGTTATTATGAATGATGCCGCTTATATGGGTTTCCCTCTTAGTATAAAGCGCGGAAACCCTGCACCTGTTGATACAACTGCTGTTTGGTATAATAAAACTAAACTAGAAACTTATGCAAAAACCGGTGCTACTGCTTATGTTGGTCAAATTTTAACTCTAATTGCTGACAATAAGTGCGAAGCTTTTATGATTTCCAATGAAGCCGGCACACTTATCAAGTTGGCTCAAACTACTGCTTCTGGCGACCTCGCGCATGATGTCGCCACATTACAAGGCCAGGTTACTGACCTAATTTCTAAGGTTGGCGCTGAAGCTGGTACTGACACCGAAGCCACTGGTCTTTATAAAGAAATTGCTGATGTTCTTGCTGTTGCTAATGGAAAGGTTGGTAGTGTTAAGGCTACTGATGCCTCCGTAGTAATTGGCGGAACTGCTACTGCTCCTACTGTTGGCATTCAGCTATCAAAAAGCGAGGGTAATGCCCTTACTCTTGAAACTGATGGCCTCAAAGTCGTAGTCCCCGATGTAACTCATCCTGAGTACTCTATTGTTGCTGATAAGAATCCTGGGACTTTCTCTGCGGTTTATCATTTGACCAAAGATGGTACAAATGTTGGTGCTGCAATCAACATCCCCAAGGATATGGTTGTCCAGTCTGGTAGTGTTCAAACTTTCGAAGCTGGCGCGTTACCTGAGGGAGTTGCTACGGCAGGCACTTATATTGTTCTTACTCTTGCTAATGCTACAAGTGATAAGTTATATATCAAAGTTGATGACCTAATTGAGTATGTAACTGGTGGCTCTGGTGAAAATGATGCCATTCAAATCAATGTTACTTCTGATACTCATAAGGTTTCCGCTTCTGTAAAGAATGGGTCTCTGACTCTAGCAATGCTAAGCTCTGAGGTTCAAGCATCTCTGAAGAAAGCAGATAGTGCGGTTCAGAGCATTGCTGAGGGGGCTACTAATGGCACCATTTCTGTAGATGGCGCCGATGTCGCTGTTCATGGTTTGCAGGATGGTGCTTATGCTACTGTAAAGTCTTTGAATGACACAGCGCAAGGTTATGCTACTACTGTAAAAACTGACCTAATTGGTACTGATGCTGATGAAGCTTCTGCTTCTACAATTGTCGGAGCAAAGAAGTATGCCGATAACGTTTCTGCTACTGCTAAAACTGATGCTATTGCTAGCGCCCAGGCTAAGATTGAGGCACTAGATGTACCTGATGAGGCTGTTGCCAAAAAGTTCGTTAGCGCCGTTAGTGAGACTGATGGTAAGATTACTGTTAGTCGGCGCGAGCTAGTTGCAGACGATGTACCTACTTTGGGTATTTCTAAGATTGACGGGTTGCAGACTGCACTAGATGGTAAGCAAGACGAACTAGTATTCAATACTGATTATGATAGCTCTACTAATAAAGTAGCTACCATGACAGATGTTGGAAATGCTAAAGACGCCTTGGTTGGAACTGAAGCTGATACTAAAGCTTCCAATACCATCAAAGGTGCAAAGCTTTATGCTGATGATAAAGCTTCTTCTGCTCTAACTGATGCTAAAGCCTATGCTGATGGTCTTGTTACTGGTGATTCTGGTATTACTAAGCGGGTAGATAGTCTTGAAGCTAAGGTAGATACTACTGGCAAAGTCTCCGAAGCTATTGCTTCTGCAAAGACCGAAGCTATTACTACTGCTGGAACCAATGCTGATACGAAAGTTTCTACCGCCAAAACTGAAATTCTTGGTGAAGCTGGTTATGAGCAAACTGTAAAGTCTGCCTATGAGCTAGCTGGAACAAAAGCTACTTTAGCAGAAGCCGTAGCAGAAATTGAAAAGAAAGATTATGCTACTAAAACTGAGGCCCAGGGCTATGCAGATGCTAAGGATACTGCTATTGCTGAGGCTAAGAAAGCTGGTACTGATGCTCAGAGTGCGGTAGACGCCCTCTCTAAGAAAGTCGGTTCTATCCCTGAAGGTTCAAAGGCAACCACTGTAGTTGGCTATGTCGATGAAAAAATTGGCGCAATTCCCGCCCAAACCGATTATAGTGTAACAGTTACTCCTTCTACTGTTGCGGGTCTTGCAAAGCGTTATACTGTTCATCAAGAAGCTACTGGTCTTGATGTAAATATTGATATTCCTACTGATATGGTAGTGAAGTCTGGTGCAGTTATCACCAATCCTGAAGGTCAGCCCGCAGGCACTTATCTAGTTCTAACTCTTGCAAACGCTACCAATGATAAGGTCTATATTGATGTTGGCAATTTGATTGAGTATGTGACTAGTGGTTCTGGCGCTACTGACATGGTAAAAATCGCAGTCAGCGCTGACCATAAGGTAACTGCTTCTATTACTGATGAAAGTATTACGAAGGCAAAGCTAGCTATTGACGTCCAAGGAAGTCTTGATAAAGCCGATAGTGCTATTCAACAAGCTGGTCTAACTACTGCTCTAGAACCTTACGCCAAGACGACTGACGTGGTCGAAGGTTATGTCGCCAAGGAAACTGGCAAGCGTCTAATGACCGATGCCGAAGGCACTAAACTTGAAGGTATCGCAACTGGCGCGCAGATCAATAAGATTGAGAGCGTCGAGGTAGGCGGGACCGCTTTGGAGATTACTGAAAAAGCAGTAAATATTTCCCAGATTTCTACCGACCTTTTGGTAAATGGCAATGATACCTTGATTCTAAATTGCGGAAACGCTAATATATAATCATATAGGTGGGGAGTTTCGGCTCCCCACCATCTTAAAACTTGAAGATTTATGAAAATTACGATATAATATAATAAAGTAGGGAAATAATTCCCAACTGGTTTGAAAGTGATAACCGGTATTTATCGCCTTGAAATGATAGATTAGAAAGAAACAGACTTCAAGCCAGTTTTAAATGAGGTCTGTTTATTTTTTATGTTTATAAGGAGGTAAAAATGGCGAATAAAGAAATAAAAACCAGGATTCAGTCGCAACGAGCCACAAAAACAGTAGCTGACAACAGTAATACTGTGTTATTAGATGGCGAGCTATTGGTTGTAAAGACTGATGGAAGGCCAAATATAAGAGCCGGTAATGGAACAGATGCAATCAAAAATTTAAAAGATGTCGTTCCTGGGGAGGCTTCCGTCTCAGAAGCGGGACTTATGAGCGCCAGTGATAAAACTAAACTGGATGGTATTGCCGAAGGTGCAAATAAAATTATCGTAGATGCGACTCTATCAACTACTTCTACTAATCCTGTGCAAAACAAAGCAGTAAAAACCGCGTTAGATAAAAAAGCTCCGTCTTCTCATACCCATGATGAATATTTATCTCACCCAATTCAACTCCAAGAAAATACTGACTATGGGACAACTTTACCATCTAATCCTACGAATGGTCGTTTGTTTTTCAAAAAAACTTCGGTCACTAGTTTGATTGATTTGGTTTATCCAGTTGGCGCAGTATATATTTCAATGAATCAGACTTCGCCACAAACCTTATTCGGTGGCACTTGGACACAGATTCAGGGCAGATTTTTGATTGGTGCTGGTACTGCTTATCCTGCCGGTTCAACTGGTGGTGAAGCTACTCATACACTAACTGCTTCTGAAATACCAGACCACACACATAGTTTCAAATATACTGGACAATCTGTAACAACTGGTGTTAATGCCATTCGTTTGTATCAGGCGGCGTCTAACCAGTATAATGCTTATTCTGGCGGCCAGTCATCTAGCTGTGGTGGCCAAGCACACAATAATATACCCCCTTATATGGCAGTCTACATGTGGTATAGAACTGCTTAAGGAGGTGCATTTAAATGGCAACCTCTGGATATTTTGACGGTGCAAAATCTACATATGGATGGTATTTAAGGCTTGAATATAATGTAGTATCTTCAACATCTGTTAATTTGACGTTGAAGATTTATGATGGTACTGGTGAGTCACATAATAATAATGCAAATAGTTGCTATTATGTTATTCAAGGTACGAAAACATACCAGACCTATAGCTATTCTTCAAAAGGCTGGTACACTTTAGGGAACAAAACCGTTACTGTTAGTAGCTCTACTACGAACTTGGATATATCCGCTTCTTGGTATAGTGGATTTACAAGCCAGTGGACTCCAGCATCGCTAAGTGTTTCTGGTACAATTACTGTCAATTCGGCTCCTAAGACAATATCAGTTACGAGTTTGAGCGACTGGTCGGGATATGAAAATACTTCAAAGACATTTAGTGTAACAGCTTCTGGAGGTACATCTTATACTTATCAGTGGTATTTCAATGGAACAGCTATATCTAATGCAACTTCACGTACTTATACGAGGACCATTAAATATAGTGATGGTGAGGGGCAAATTTATTGCAAAGTTATTGATACTAGTGGTGCGGTGGCGATAACAAATAGAGCAACCCTATATGTTGGACTTGCTTCAAGCAAAAATAAAATTGAAGTTGAGCCAGTTAGTATGGTAGAAATAAAAAATTCAAGCGGTTTCACAAAATATATTCCTTGGATTTATAAAAATGGGACTTGGACTATTTATAGGTGGAACGTTCTTGAAGGAACCACTACGGAAGCGGTTGCTGATTTAGCGGTTGCTGATATAGCTATAGCAACTTAAAAGGAGGAGATGAATAAATGGCTCTTTCAAAAAGAACTTATGTGGGCGGCACCACAAAAATTACTGCCGCAAACTTAAATGATATACAAGATTCGATTATTGCCTTGGAGGGAAAGGGTTTAACAAAAGAAGAAGTTGTTGACGCATTGGAATATACACCTGCAAAAGCCAGTGATATTCCAACTACTACAATTTCTGCCAACGCCGCAGCAAGGCACTCTCATGACAATAAAGATGTTTTGGATAATATAACCGAAATCGCTAGTCTTTCTGGCGGAGCAGTTACTGGTGGTGTTAATGCACTTGTTACCAAAGAGGTATTAGATGCGACCTCTAATTTGATTATGGGAGAGATTCCAAGTTCGTTAAAAAATCCCTATTCGTTGAAATTCACAGGTGGTGCGACTGGCACTTATGACGGTAGCTCAGAAGTTACGATAAACATTCCTACTGGTGGTGGCTCATCAGTTACGGTAGACTCTGCACTTTCTGCCACATCCGAAAATCCAGTTCAAAATAAGGTCATAAAGTCCGCCCTTGATGAAAAGCTTCCACTTTCTGGTGGTACTTTGACTGGCAACTTGACAGGTAAATATATAACTGGAACCTGGTTAAAGACAACTGACGCGACGGAGCTTTCAACTGCAGCGACTAAGATTCCTGTTTTGGATTCCCAAGGCTGGATTTATTATAGAACTTTAGAGCACTTGAAGAGTGACCTCGGAGTTGAGAGCGGTAGTGGTAGTTCAACTCTTCCTGCTGTTACAACTTCCGACAATGGAAAATTTCTTCAAGTTGTAAACGGGGTGTGGTCTGCAGTTTCAATTCCTAGTGGTGAAGGAGTGAATTTCTAATGGCAGAACAAGAATATTTAGTAAAAGGAAACACATTGACTGGGATTGCAAATGCAATTCGTTCAAAAGCTGGAATAACTGAAGCTTTTCCACTGAGTGAATTTGCGTCGAAGATTGAGAATATAAGTGCTGGGGCATCTGTACTATCTGGAACTTTTAAGCCTACATCTTCAGCGATTCAAACTATTACTCACAATTTAGGAAAAACCCCATCAGGAATCCTAATTTATTATCCGATTAGTGAAACTACAACACCTTCAAAGGGATTATACTTTGCTTTTGGTACTACTAATACCCAGTTTGGTGCGATGTATACTAATAGTAAATATGGATTTATGTTTGGGACGAATAGCATTACTAGTTCTGGAGCAATAACTTCCTTCATAGCAAATGCTAATTCAACTACTTTTCAAGTGGCAGTTTTTCGTACTGCTACTTCTGCGACAACTTATCTTGTTTCAAATATGACATACCACTGGTATGTTTGGTAAAACCTTCTGTAGGATTTGCTCCTACAGAGTTTTAGATTAAAATAATAAAAGGAGAGTGTTTTTTTATGGCAAAAGTTTTTTTATCACCAAGTGAACAGTTTAACAATGCTTATGCATGGGGCAATACTACTGAAGGAGTACAATGTGGCAAGATTGCCAATGCTTGTAAGTCTGCACTTGAGCGTTGTGGCATCTCTGTAAAGCTACAGCATGAAGGTACGATGGCTAGTAAGTGTCAAGCTTCTGATGCTTTTGGTGCAGATTTACATGTTTGTATTCATACCAATGCTTGCAATGGTAAGGTGAGCGGTACTCGTATGTTCTGCCATGACGCAAGTGGTAAAGGTATGAAGGCTTGTAGGGCTATTTTTAGCGTACTTGCACCTTTGACACCCGGCAAGAGCGAGAATATTTCAGTTAATCCGCAGCTATATGAAATTCGTGTGCCAAATGCTCCTACTGCTTATATTGAGTGTGAGTTCCATGATGTGCCCAGCGTAGCAAAGTGGATTGTGGAGCATACTACTGATATTGGCGAGGCTATTGCTCATGGTATTTGCAATTACTTTGGTATTGCTTATAAGACAAAGAGCGAACCTGCTCCTGCTCCAAAGCCAGCTCCTACTCCCGCGCCTTCTAAGGATGAGCTATACCGTGTACGTAAGAGTTGGGCAGATGCCGCCTCTCAGATTGGTGCGTATCGTGTGCTAAATAACGCCATTAAAGCTTGTAAGGCTGGTTATAGCGTGTTTGATAGTAAGGGTAACGTTGTATATCCAAAGGTCGCTCCTGCAAAGAAGTCTATTGCTGTGATTGCCCAAGAGGTAATTGAAGGTAAGTGGGGTAACGGTCAGGATAGAAAGAACAGACTAACTGCCGCTGGATACAATTACGATGAAGTACAGAATTATGTGAATAAGCTACTGTCTGCTCCCGCAAAAAAGAGTATTGATGAGGTCGCAAGAGAAGTTATTGCTGGTAAATGGGGGAATGGCGCAGACCGTAAGAATAGACTAACTGCTGCGGGTTATGATTATAACGCAGTACAAAAGAGAGTAAATGAAATTTTAGGATAAAAGTTCTCCCCAGGTTAAAACCTGGGGAGTTTTTATTTGAAATTTTTATAAATTTTTAGTATAATATATATAGAAAATAGGAAAGGAAGTTAGTGATGATTTGTACTGATTGTCTTTTGAAAGACCGTTGTTATTGGAGCGGAAAGGCAAACTTTGTAGGTTGTGAGATAAAACAAGTCTCTACTAAGAATACAAATACTTGCGACGTATCAACGTCTGACAATAATTATATTTATAGAGAGTGTGGAGGTAATAAAGATGAGTGAACAGAAGCGAACCAGTCCTTTTTATGGACTTTTTCAAGGCAATCTTCTTTTTAAAATTAGGGATATAAAGAAGATTCCTTCTCGTCTTCATTACTTTTTTAAGTATGGTTTTACTCAGACAGCGCGGTGGTCATTCGATAGTTACTTTATCGAGATGATGAAGGTTATTCTTGTAGAGTTTAGAGATAAGAGTTATGGGTATCCTATTCTACATGCTGATTGGCCCGATCAAGAGAATGAAAGGGCTTGGAAGGAAATTTTAAATCGAATGCTGGAGCTTTTGGAATATATGGATGAAACTAACGAAATTTATGAGGGTATGAAGCTTGTGGAGCAGCGCGCAATGATGGATAATGCGAAAGAAGAGTTTTTCAATCTCTTCTGCGAGAATTTCTACTATTTCTGGGACTAAGGAGGACCATAATGAACGAAATAACTTTTGATAAAACTGAGTACGAATCTGAAAAGGATATGTGGGGAGACATTACTGACGTAATAAAAATTCTAACGCGTGCGGGCTATGTAATGAAGTTTTGGTGTGATGAAAAATCTCTTGGGATTTATTGCTTGGAATTTGATTATGCCGACCCAGCGTTGGCAAAGAAAGAGCTGGTATGGGAGGATAATGAGTAATGGCTAAGGTTTATAAGTTGACTTTTTATGCAGTAGATCCTAACGACTATTATGATGATGCACTTCATCTATTTTCTCAAATGACAAGTAGAGAAAATCAGAGCGGAGTTTTCTTTATGGCGGATCGAGACGACCTTCTGAGTTCTAATGAGTTTGAATGGGAAGATGATATTCCTATTAACTATCAAGGCGCTTCTAAGGAAGACTTTGAAAAGTATTTTCAAAAAGAAATTTGAAAATTTTCTGAATATAGGATATAATATATATAGAAAATGAGAAAGGGGATTTGAGTATGAGGCAGGTATATGTACTTCGGTATAAGTATCCGAATATGGTTGAGGCTTTTGAGAGTTATGATGACGCAATGGATAGAGGAGTAGAATATATAACCGAAATGGGTGAAGCCAATAAACTATCTGAAATGGAAATCAATGATGAAGTTTCTGAATTCGTTCAATTCAAAGATACTGGAATGGTAGAATGGTATTGTTGCAATGTAGAGGAGGCGCACCAGTAATGCCAAATATTCGTTCCAAGTATAGTCCCGAGCTGACTCAGCGTTGGACCGCCAAGGCAATGATTGTACTAGTGGAAGCACAGAGAGATATGACTTGTAAGGAAATTCAGCAAGGTGATTTGGATTTAGTTGGAGTTACTCCTCAGAAGATGGCTCGAATTTTGAATGAACTGGTTGATAAGGGTCTTGTAATGAAAAGTAAAGGTAAGTCGGGCTTAATGCATTATAAGGCGATGGGGACAATTCTCAAAGAAGGATACGTGCCTGCTGAGATGGTTTATTAAGAGGAGGAGGAGAGAATGAAGTTTATCGTTGATTTTCTTCCTTATTATAATGAAGAATGTATTTTAGCTGATAAATGTAAAAATGCCAATTCAATAGACTGCCCAAAAAACTGGGACGAAGATTTCATTTGTTCAAGTAGAAATCCTCATGAGTGTGAGTTTCTTAAGGCTCCCAATGAAATTACCATTCTTTGAAAGGAGAAAAATTATGGTTCGTTATAAAGTGGTTTGGTGGGATGATGACGATAAGAAAGAGCGTATTGCTAAAGGTTGGGCCAACGGCACAACTTTCGCAGAGGGCGCGCAGGTTGTCGAGAAGTATTATGGAAGCGATGTTTTGAATATGACTATCGCTCTCTATGAGAATTATGAGGACGAGGTAATTGAGGACGGATACTTTGAAGGATTTGGTAGTGACCAGGAGGATATCTAATGACACTTCAAGAGTTTTTCAATACTGGATATTTTAAGTCTCTTGTATTTGAAGCTAATTGCTATCGCGCACTTGAACGAGGCGGAGTAGATAATTGGAGCTGGTACGGCTACTCATATAGCGATTATTGTGATGAACATGACGCTGATTCTATTGACGAAGTTGCTGACCAGGAAATTCGTACTGCAAAGGCGGTGTATCAGGATGACTAAACAAGAAGCCATTATTGGAGTTCTAGAAAGACTTAGTTGCCAAACAGCAGAACGTATTGCTGGGATGGCAATGCAGATGTATCAGTTCGAAGTGACCCCTGCCCAGGTTTCAGGTACAATGCGCGCGATGGTCGCAAGAGGTCAAGCTGGTTCCTCAAAAAACGAATATGGAAAAACAGTTTATTGGTTGAATGAGGAGAAGTGAAATAGATGGATACTAAGTTGATTTGTGATACTTTGGAGTATTGTGCGTATAAAAATGAGTGTCAGTTTTGTCCTTGCGGCGGTTCGTTGGAAGAGTGTCGTATAGTTTTTAATGAGACTATTCGACAGCTAAAGTCTCAGCAAGCAACTATCAGAAGCCTTCTAAAAGCAACTGAGTATCATCGGCAGATGAATGGGGCTCTTCTTAAAACAGTGGATGAACTAACTAAGGCTGATGCTTTCGGGGAGGTCTAAATGGAAGAATTAGGAAGAGATCTTTTGAGGTACGGGCATTTAGTATTTTCTAAGGAATATTTTGATAGTGATGGAACCCCTATTAGAATTAGAATTTTTTATTATACTGATCATTATTGGCATGTAGAAATGAAAAATGGAAAATTTACTGAAATTTATGCGTTGAAAAATAGTTGAAAGGATTAAAAGATATGAAAAAGATTATTACTATGAGTCTGGCGTTTATGATGATTGTAATGATGGCAGGTTGCGCGCAAAAGAAAACTCCTGAAGTCGCGCCGGCTGCTCCGCCTATTGAAACAGACATTACTGTCGAAATGGTGCAGAAGTGCGATGAGCTTTTGGAAGAGGCTTTTGGAGATAGAGTTCTGACCGAAATCGTTGATGGTAGATATCAAGTAGTAATTGCTGAGCCCGGACTAACTACTGAGGTAATTTATCTTAGCGGGCTAAGTAAGAGCTATGATGATTTGTGCATTGCTTGCAAGAAAGCTGTTGGTATGGATGCGGTAGTTGGGATTTGTGATACTAGTGGAACTTTGATTTATGTAAGTCTAAATGGTGAGGATATTACGAGTAGTGTGAGTTGATAAAAAGGACAGGGCGCGAGTCCTGTCTTTTCTTTTTAGCATTTTAGCTCATTTTTTAGGATAAATGGGATAAGTAAGCTTACTTATAATTGGAGGTGAGATAATGAAACCTATGTATACAAATCCCGCACGGACTTATTTGACTGATGAACAAAAGGAAAAGTTAGTAAAGTTCGCGCAAGAAAATGGTATGAAAGTTAGTGATATTTTAAGAGAAGCTTTGGAGGAGTTTTTTGAGAAGTATAGTAAATAAAAGAGGAGAGTTCAATGGCTTATATTATTTATAATAAAAAGATGGCCCTTTACCTACGAGAAAAAGGTTTTAGAATAATAAATACAGCTCCAAATAGGAATAAGCCTTTTTTTGATGTATACTTTTTTGAAGATAACGAAAGTCTTCAAAAAGAAATTCAAATTTATAAATCTAATTACATTCAACAGGAGAAACATAATGGAGAAAAGACAGCTTTTGACAGGTGAAATACCGTATGTCTATGGACAAGTTTATAACAAAGTCTTAGAAGTGATAAGAGATTGTTATAATTCTGGAAGAGAAGAATTGGCAAATCAGTTGGCTATTTCAGCAATTGAATACTCTTTGACGGGAACTTATAGCTTTGCTGATATTCCAGAGGTAAGAATGTGTATGACTTTTTTGAGTCCAGCGATAGATAAAAGTCATGAGAGATATAAAATAAAGAAAGAAATAACAGAGATTGATAATTCTTTGAAGTTTGAAGAAGTTTCTAATTACTTGAAAGAAGGCTTAACACAATCTCAAATCGCTCAGAATATGATGGTAGCTCAAAGTATTGTGAGTAAGTGGATAAATATTATGAGAAAACAGTACCCTCATTTGCTAAAAGGAACTAAATATGAAAAGAAGGAATAATATTCCAAAAATATTCCAGTATTCGGAATATTCTATTCCTTATCAGAATATTCCGGAATATGCTTGTAAATAAAGAATAAGAAAGAAATAAGAAAAAGAAAGAATAAAGAAATGATAAAACGCAGATTGCGTTTTATGACAAAAAATCCAATATAAAAAGGAGTCTTTTTATGAATCAAAGAATAGTAAAGAATTGTTTTAGTCAGCCATTGAATATTGATGGATATTTATCTGTATTGAGAGATACAGGTCACGCGCCTGCAGCATCAATACTTTTCTATATTTCCTCTCAAAAGATGGGAGATGAAGTATATTTCTCGTCGGAACTTTGGGAGAATTTGATGTCTTTCGGTAGAACGGCGAGTGAAAAAGGGATAAGACTTTTGATAGAGAAAGGTTATCTAATTCAAAAAACAAAAACGATTTATGAAGCTAGATTTCCAACAGAAGAAGAAAAGCTAAAGAAACAAGTTGAAGAAGAAAGAACTGACTATTCAGTTTATTGCCATATTTTTCCAAATGGAAAAAGGTATGTGGGGATTTCCTCGAATGTAGAACAACGATGGAATGATGGAAAAAATTATGAGAAAAATACTGAAATGTGGAATGATATAGTAAAATATGGATGGAGCAATATTGAGCATCAAATAATAAAAGAGGGACTTACTAAAAAAGAAGCCTTGGCTTTAGAAAGAAAAATAATTAGAGAAGAAAATTTAGTTAAAGATGGATACAATCGAATGTAAAATGCAGTTTTTATTCATTTTATCTCTCCCATTCCACCGGAAAAAGAAATTTGAAATTTTCTTAAAAAAGCTATATAATATATATAGAAAGTGAAAGAGAAAGGAGTTTCAAAATGGTTAAGGCTATTATTTTCGATGATGGATACCATTCAAAGAATGTAATGGTTAAGTTCGGACAGAATTATCAGTTGATGGGACTTCAACATTTTCTGTCTTGTATCCAAAAGCGTCATAACGACTGGGCAGTAAAGACTGCTCACCGAGAGACTTTTAGTGAAAGTTATTTTGAAGGCCCCTTTGATAGAATACATTATGGGCTTCCTTATGGTACTTATCAGTCCTGTGTAGATTTTGAAATTCTTTGGGATTCTGATGAAGTTGTTGATGGAATTGACTTGTATTGAGAAAGGAGAACTAACTATGAAGTATGATTATTTTAATGTTCCTACCCAGGTAAAGTTTTGGGACCATAACGGTGGCCACTATATCGGCGGCATCGCTTATCGAGATGAAATTATCTGTGGATGTTGTGGAGGCATCTTTAACATCAATGAAATTTACCAGTTCGCGCCGAGTGAGCTTGACAACAATCCTATTATTCTCACTCATAGATGGAAATCCATTGATTATGAGATTTGTGGGAGGATTAATAATGAAGAAAATTTTTTATAGTTATCGTATCCATGGAACAATTGAAATTCCTGATGATGCAACTGATGAAGAGGTTGAGCGTTTGATTCTTTCTGGGTTAAGTGATGGATATATTTGTGATGGAACTTTAGATTGGGAAGAGATTAGTAGAGAGGAGAATTAAAATGGTAGATACTCAAAGAATTCATAATGTTTGGCTTCATAAGGAGGACTTTTGCACCGAGTGCTGGGATCGACTCCTCAATAGCCTTGATATAGACGAGGATATTCGAGATAATGCTTTTATGATTGATGTTTGGGATGCCGATGTTCTTGCGAAGCCGGCGCGAGAGGAGGGTTATTGATGCGCCTTTGGGTTGATGATGTGAGGACTCCGCCTTGCGACGAATGGCTTCATGTACGGTCTGTGAATCAAGCAAAGGCTGCTATTAGAGCTTATGACCGAAATATGTAGGATGAACAGTTAATAATTGACTTGGATCATGATGCCGGTGATTATATAAATGACGGTGGGGCTATATCCGTGTTTTGGACTGGCTCGAGCAGGCAGGAATTGTAGATACTGGGTATTTTTTCCATCTTCATACCATGAATCCTGTGGGAAGAGAAAACATGGAGAGGATTATTAGAAAGAATGGATGGAGGTTAGTCAGATAATGGATGTTTTGGTATTTGTGAGAGAACTCAAAAGGATGCGCAAGTTCTACTATGATCCTGAGAAAGGATATTGCTCTGATGATTGTCCTGCAAAAAATCTTGACTGTATGTCTTTGGATCAACCGGAAGAAGATCTTGAACGTATTGTTGGGGTTGTCGAAGCATGGTCGGCCACACATCCACATAAAACGAGACAGAGAGCGTTTCTTAAACAATATCCCAATGCGAAATGCGTTGATGGTATTGTAGCAATTTGTCCTAAGATGATTGATGCTAGTCTTTCTTGCCCTGGCCGTGCTGATATTGACTGTCCTAATTGTAGGCGTGAATTTTGGATGCAGGAGGTGGAGTAATGTCAAGATGTATTGATGCCAACGCTCTACAAGCACAACTTGAACGCAAGAAAGCTGATATTGCCAATCAGCGCTATATTGAGGGATGGAACGATTTCATGATGCGGGTAAAGAGTATGGTGAGTAAGGCACCTACTATTGATGTCGCGCCGGTGGTGCATGGACGATGGGTACATCTTGGTGGAGACGAGTAGTGTTGCTCTGCGTGCGGGTTTGTTATTTCTACTGAGGGTAGTTGGGAGAAGCCTACCCAAAAATACTGCGAGGATTGCGGAGCGAAAATGGAAGGAGAGTCAATTTAATGATTGAAAGTCTATATAAACCGTTCCAAAAATGGAGTGAAAAGGGTACAATTTGGATTTTTAGCGACCCTCATTTCGACGATGAAGACCTCGTAAATGCCTATGATGACCGGCCCTCTGCGGATGAACTGGTGCGCCGTATCAACTCCAAAGTTGGAAAATGTGATACACTTATTTGTCTTGGCGATGTCGGCGCGCTCTCTTATGTTCCTTTCTTGAGGGGGTATAAGGTTTTGGTTATGGGCAATCATGATGCGGGCAAAACTCTTTATGAAAGAAAAGTACATACGGCTCGCTATTACTATTGGAAATATACAAAGGAAGAAGTACTTAATAAGATGAAGACTCTTTATCCTAATTGTAAATATACGATTAGAGAAGAAGTTAATTTTCGTCGTTATCCTTATGAAGAGTGGGTAGTTACGGCAGATAACCAACTCTTTGATGAAGTATATGAAGGTCCTGTTATGATTTCTCCAAAGCTCATGTTGTCTCACGAGCCTATTGGTTGTGGAACTTGGGCATTGAATATTCATGGTCACATCCATGCACGCAGTCATAAAAATGGTCTTTATCATTATAATGTTTGTGCTGATTGTCATAACTATCTTCCTTTGAATCTGAATCAGTTTTTGAAGTCTGGAGCTTTTTCTTATATTGTGCCTATCCATCGTCAGACTATCGATGAGGCTACCGCGCGATGTAAGAAACGAGGTTATCGTCTAACTACTCCCAAAAATAAGTAAAAGAAACGACTACGCAGATGCCTGCGTAGTCTATTTTTATAATTTGAAATTTTCCTGTATTTATAGTATACTATATATAGAAAGTAAGAAAGGAAGATAAAAATATGACTCGTTATCATTACATCAAGAAGGCTATGTATCTCCAGTATCGGTTGGCGATGCTTCCTACTACTACGAATCGTCATTATGATACCTCTTATGCTAAGTGGAATTTCTTGGTTCCATATCCTCCTTTCGCAAACGGCGCGGACTTATCAGGAGAGTTGGGACCTCATTTGTAAGGCATTGAGGACTATTGAAGGTTTGGAGGATTTGAAGTAAGAAAGGAGAACTTCGATGAACGAAATCGTAAAGAGTTGGCTGGAGGGTCTTATCAATAAAGAGATTGGCGATGTTCTGGATGATATCCAGAGTAGAAAGGTTTGGTGTCTTGGAGCTAGTGATAAGGAAGCTCTTCAAATACAATTAGATAACCTATCTTTGGATAATGAGTATCTTACCGCGCTGAAGAAGCTTAAAAATCGTGTTGAGAGGGAGGAAATTTAATGACTTATTTGGAACTTCAAAGAAAGCTTGAAGATAATTTTTATACTGGCGTAAATCTTTCTTCAGAAGAGGCCTTTGGAGTATGGGCCTTAGTCAATAGATTGTCTATAAAAGAAAAGGAGTCTCAAATTCCAGCACTCTATTGGAAAGAGGAAACTGAACTCTAAAATCCGTAGAAAAATCTTTACGAGAAACCTCGATAGAAAATAAAGAGATTAGATATTCAGAAGAAAGATAATAGTTAGATTCTGAAAGAAAAATCAGAAGTTCTGACTTATTGAGGAATAGAAAGGAGATTCGTTTGAAAGTTATTTTAGTTTTGGTTTTGTTAGTGATTGCTATTGTTGCTTTTTGCTATCTTGGATGGTCATTTTATAACTGGATTGATAGTTATGAAAGGGCGGGCGTGAAAATGTCTTTTGGAGAATTTCAACGAATTTATGAGCTCGCGCCGAGTAAATGGGATAGATCTTTTAGTTATACTTATCGTCGGACAGAGTGGGTCCCACAGTATGACAGTAGGGGGAACTTTTGTGAAGGTTATATTTCTACGGAGATTGCGATGGAAACGCTTTTTGATTTTTGGAGACTTCTTTTTTGGCAGGATAAAATTGATCAGAAGAATAAGCGGAAAGAACGCCTCAAGAAGGAGAAGGATTCTCTTAAAATATTGTCTATTATGATTAAAAAAGATGCAGACGATATTCGCAAAAAGTGGGAAGAAGAAGAACGAAAAGCTGAAATGCTTCGGCAAGAGATTATTGATAGGTTGGGAGGTAAGGAGTAGTGGCGATTTTCATCGTAAGTGACCTCCATCTCGGGCATGACAAAGATTTCATCTACGGCGCGCGAGGGTTTGAAAGCGTTGAAGAGATGAATGAGGGTATTATCCGTAAGTGGAATGAGGTAGTCGGAGAAGAAGATGATGTATATGTATTGGGAGACTTGGTGATGGGGCCGGAGGAAAATCTTCAAATACTTCGGAGACTAAATGGATGGCTTCATATTGTGAGAGGAAATCATGATACTGATACTCGTTTTCTTTTTTATGACCGATACCTTAATACGGTTGAGTTAGTTGATACTACCTATTTCTCCTATGATGGTTATAAGTTCTATTTATCCCACTATCCGACGATTACGACGCGCGCGGATGCCAAGAAGCCATTGAAGAAGTGTCTCATAAATCTGTGCGGACATACTCATACAAAAGACCCTTTCGAGGATTGGGGAATTGGAATGATTTACCATTGTGAGGTAGATGCACATGACTGCGCGCCAGTTCGAATTGAGGATATTATTAGGGATTTGAAGCAGAAGATGGAATAATTTTGAGCGACCGCGCTGAGTAAGCACGGTCGTTTTTCTTTTGAATTTGAAATTTTTTATATTTTAGTATATAATATATATAGAAAGTAGGAAAGGAGTCTAAAAATGACTAAGACTATTTATGTGTCCTATTCTGTGCTGAAGACATTTGAGGTTCCCGAAGATTGGAATGATAGAGAAATTACTGATTATCTTGAGGGTATGGCTCCTGAAGATTATAACGATATGGAGTATGTGGTGAAGGAGGATTAAAATGGCAACTATTAAATTTGAAATTGATGGAAAGATTTATGATTTTACTGGTGAGAAGTTTTGGATTGATGAAGAGGGAAATCTTGTTTTGAAGCCAGAGGAAAAGAAAAAGAATCCTTTTGAGAGAGTTGAGGAAGGAAAGGATTTCTATTATATTAGTGGAGACGAACGACTAATGACAAATAAGGAATATCCTTGGCATTGTGCTGATGGATATTATGACTGCGGTAATTACTGTACTGATGCGGAACTTCTTCAACGGCGCGCCCTCTACGAAAAGCTTGAACGGTGCTTGTGGCGTTTTTCTATGGAGAATGGCGGAAGCGGGAATTACTATCCTGTTTTGAATAGGATAACTCGTAGATGGTCTATTACTTGTACGGAAATCCAAAGGTTCGGGCCTTCTTTTAAGACTCGCGAGGCTTGCGCGCGGGCAATCGAGGGAGTAATAAAGCCGATGTTGGATGGGATTGCTGAGGAGGAAATCTTTGTGTGGGGAGGAGTATAATCCATTGGTGAAATTCTTAAAAGGAGCAAAACTAATGCGAAATAAAATTATTACATTAATTTTAACTGTATTTCTTATCTTTTGTACAGTTGGATGTACATCAACTGGTTCTAAAGGTTATACAAAACGAACCAGTGGTAGGCTACAGCCTACAATGATGCGAGATTTGTATTATGATGCAAATACAAAAATCGTATACATACTTTTTAATGAATGTGCTGGATATTCTGGTTACGGTTATATGTCTCCTTATTATGCACCAAACGGGATGCCATACGTTTATAATGTACAAACTAATAGCTTAGAAGAAATCGTTAAGGAGGATTAAAGATGGATAAGACTACGCTGGGCGATCGTATGAAAAATAACTACGAGAATATTACTAGATATTATCTTACTCGTAGGATGCCTGTAATTATTCGTATTGATGGTAAGGCTTTTCACACTTTTACAAGGGGCTTTAAGAAACCTTTTGATGACATTTTGGTCAAGACCATGCAGGAAACTATGAAGTATCTCTGTGAGAACATTCAGGGTTGTGTTCTTGGATACACTCAGAGTGATGAAATTTCTCTTGTACTTACTGACTATGCAGAGATTACAACTGATGCTTGGTTCGGCAATAACCTGCAGAAGATGTGTAGCGTATCTGCAAGTATGGCTACTATGGCTTTTAATAAATTCTTTTATAGCAATATGCCGGCAGAAGGAGAAAATTCAATTACTTATTATAAAGCTCTTGAAGAAGGCGCGATGTTTGATTCTCGTGTCTTTACAATTCCAAAAGAAGAGGTTTGTAATTACTTGATCTGGCGTCAGCAGGATGCAACTCGTAATTCTATTCAATCTGTGGGTCAAGCAGACTTTAGTCAGAAAGAGCTTCACGGTAAGTCTTGTAATAATATTCAGGACATGCTTATGATTCAGAAGGGCATCAATTGGAATGATTATTCCACAATTCTAAAGCGTGGTAGCTGTTGCATTAAGGCTGATGGTAGTCTTACCGAGTATGATGAAGTAGGAAATATTTGTGGTTATACTGAAAGAAGTAAGTGGGTAATTGATAATGAAATTCCTATCTTTACTCAAGACAGAAACTATGTCGAGAAACTAATTTGAGGTGATATGAATTTTATTTTAGAAGAAATGGATGAAGTAAATTGTTTATTGAGGTGAAGCATGAAACACACAATTGAACTAAATCAAGAAGATATTAAGCAGTTAATTGCAAAGGAGTTTGATGTTAAAGAAGAACAGGTGAGTGTTTCAATTAGCAAAGTATATAGTGGGTACGGAATTGGAGAGCATAAGGATTATGAGATCTATGCTACGGTGAATATGGGGTGAAAGTATGACGGGAACAGAAAATTGTGTGTATGAAACCCCTTGTGGATGGTGTTCAAAGTGGGATAAGAAGTGTGATAAAAAGGCACCAGAACGTGGACAAAGAGCAAAATGTAATCCTATTGATGGTACTTTTACTAATAAAATGTGTCAATCAGAATCTGACCATGAATGGAAATTTATTGGATTGTTCACAGTAGGAGTAAATTATAGGTGTAGAAAATGTGGTATTTGGAAAACTATTTCGTGGGAGGAAAATTTGGGTTAAAAATAGGGGAGGAAGTCAGACGAATGACAAAACTTGATTGCGCGATTAAATTGCTTTGGTGTCTTAGATTTTTAGATAATTGTGATGGTGGAGACGTGGAAGCTTTTGCTAGAGCTATTATGGAGCTTGGAAGAAGCGAAGAAGCGAAGGAGTTGACGCCGAATGAGAAAATGTAGTGAAGACTGTATTCCTTGTTGTGATTATTGTAAATATGTGGTTCATAAAGAGATTAAATTCGAAAACAATAAAGTTTTGGGTGCTCCTATCTTTTGTAAATTACACTTGGATGAAGAACATATGCGGCTAGTGAGAGGATGTAGTTATTGCGAAGACTTTTGGTGTATAGATGCTGATAAGTATATTATTGCAGTAGATCTTGCTAAAGAGGAAAAATAGATGAAACAAGACTGTATGATGCTATTATAGCAGATAATAATAAATTCAAAGAGTATTGGAATACCCATCCAGAAGAAGTCGAAGAAATTTGTCGTAAATTTTCTGAAAAGTTTACAGAGGATGAAAGATGTAAGTTTTTGAAGGTGGAGAAGGTGCCTTTGAGTTGTGAGGAAGGTTTTGTCTATCCAGGAGATAGAACTTTTTGTTTGAAAAAGGATAGGGAGTTATTGGATCTTTTTGAATGTGAAGATTGTGAATTTTATGAAGAGGAATAGTTTGATGGATAATGAATGCAAGTATCTAAAGATTGAAGATGGAATTCCTTGGCATGATGATGTGTTTGACCATCCAAGCTATAAGTATCATTGTAAAGAAAAGAATAAAGACTTGCCTTTTGGGATTCTTCAGTGCCATAAATGTAAATATTATGAAAAGAGACCTACCTCGGATTGAGGTAGGTCTTTTCTCAAAAGTCTTGAGTTATAATTAGGTCCAATTGGCGCGAGAGCCATTCGGGAGAGATAAGGGAGGTGTCTGTGTCCCAGATTAGGAGTAGAGGAATTTTATGGGAAAAGGCGTAGTTATCTTTTATGGTATTGACTTGTTGAAGGCGTTGAGGGTTAGGAGCGCGCGAAATATTATGGTATCGTTCTTCAATTAAAATGACGGACTCGCGCCAAGTAAGCCTCAGCTTCCACAGCAATGGATACCCCAAAGGAGACAGGCAATCTCGATAGGATACATTCAAAGAATAGGGAACTCCCAGTTCCTCCAAAGCTGTAGTAATTTTTTTCATTAGTTTTGATTGTTTCATAAAGCCTCCAAAATTTAGTGTTCAAAAAATTATAAGGATATTGGAGTCCCGATTACTTATATTTTGGAAAGCAAAGCGGGAGAACTAATATAATAAGTAAAAATTTTGGGAAAATTTTTAGGTACGCTTTTAGGCGTACTTATTTTTTTCGGAAAAATTTTGAGAAAAAGGCGTACATATTATGTGTATATATAGAGGGGAGAGTAGAAGGGGTAGGAAAAGAGGGAGTAAAAGTAAAAGGAGTAAAAATAGAGGCGTACAAATATAAGTACGAATATAAGTACGAATAGAGCGTATAAGTAAAAGAGGAGAAAAGAGGGAGTAAGGATAGAGGGAGTAAATAAAAGGCGTACTTATTAAGTAAACAAAAAGGCGTACTTATAGAGCGTATTAGTTTTCGTAGTTATACGGAAAGACTAAGGGCGTAAAAATGGTACTGTTAAGGGACGTCCAAGGGCGACAATTTAATACGGGAAGGGGCTTTTGGTAGTAAGAATGTGTCTTTGAAGATAAGAATGTGTCCTTGAAAGTAAAGTTTGTCCTTGAAAGTAAAGATGTGTTTGGCGCAAATTTTATTAGTAAGCAAATTTTATAAGTAAAATATATATAAAATATATACGCATTTGTGTACATATAATGTGTATACCTTATGCGTACTTATAGAGCGTAGTTAGCGCGGAGCCGAGATTTTCTTCAATCCTATTTCTATTCTATCAAATTTTTGGAGCGTTGTCAAATTTTCAAAAAATATAAAAAAATAAAAGGAGTAGAAATAAATTCTACTCCTCTTTTCTTAGTGGGCCTTAACGTAGCCGCGCTGAGCGCTCTTCTTGCCCTCGACTTTTACATCGACCTTCTCCACAGTGCCGTCCAGTACAAAAGGCTTCAACAGAGAGGGAACAGAAGCGACCTTTACCTCATCGGTAAGACCAGAAGCTTCAATGAGCTGCGAAGCGGTCATAGCCTCATCACCCATTACATCCAGTAGAGCTTTACGGATAGGAGCCTTCTCATCCTCAGAAGCCTGCTTCTTCTCCAGAACCTTCTGCGCGCGCTTTGCATTAGTTTCATTCATCTTCTCGATAAGCTCAGCGGCCTTAGCCATCAGCTCATCATTCATCTCACCATTGGAAATAGCAGTATAGAACTCACGATTAGTCATAAAATACCTCTTTCTGCTCCTCATTGCCTTATAAAGATAGAAGAATTTACGGCCTAAAATTTGACAGGTGGCTTGATGCGCCGTAGCCGTTTTCTTTTGGAGCTTATTCCCAGCTTAGGAGCGTTTTATTTTTTTAGTCTTCCTTGACTTTCTATATATATTATAGCGTAGAATTGGGAAAATTTCAAATTTCGAAGTCGCCTAAAAATAGGTCCGTAAAAATGCGTTTTTTTAAAAAGTGGAATCCCAGCTTTTCTTTTCTAAAAATTTGAAACTTCCTAGCTTATTTGTAGCTTATAGGTCGTAGCTTATTTGTAAAATTTGACAAGGTATAAAATTTGACAGTGGCCGGCGCGAAGTAAGATTTTGGAGTGAGAATTTTACTTTAGTGATTTAGTGTGATGAAGTGAAAAAAATTTTTTTTTCGTAGAAAATTTGACAAAAATAAAATTTAGACGATATTCGTCTAAAAGAAAAAACAGTACCGAAGTCCTGTTTCATTTAATCCTTTTTTCTTATGTGGTATGAATTTCTCCGAAAGATGAAAAATCGACTGTGGCATCTAAATAAAATTCTCCATCATTTACTTCTATGTCCCCATAGTCTTTAATCCAATTATGAAGAATATCGCGGACTTCTGCCCATCGCCGCTTTTCTTCTATTCTTTTTCTTCTCTGGATTTCTGCTTGTATTTCTTCCATTAATTTTGAAAGTTCTGCATTTGTAAAAGAGTTATAATCATTTGCCATTTTTATTTCTCCTTTCCTTTACTGTATATAAAGTATAACATAAATTTTTTAATTTGTCAAATATAAAATTTATTAGACGGATTTCGTCTAAATATTTTTCTGAAAAACTTTACCGCCCTAAAGCGGTAAAGTCCTCTGAATTTAACGAATCTTGAAAGTATTTTTTGTTTTATAGAAAGTTGCGCTTTCGCCCTCAATGGTAAAAGTCCCGTCTTTGGTTTCAATCGTAAAAATTCTTTTAACTTTGCGAGGAATAGACCGGCGCGCCGTATAATCTCCATTAATGTCCGCGCCCTGCCCCAAACAATGAAACAGAATTTCGGTTTCAATCAATGTATCAGAAAGGGCGGTATGATCTTCGGAAAAGTCGGGATTATTTCTAATATATTGTGTAATGGTTTCGGCGGTGGTGGAATAGTTCCCGCTTTCGGTAAAAGCGTTGTTTTCCTCTGCCCACTTGAAAAATTTTTCATCCATCATGAAATGATGAACAAAGCCCCGAATATCGGAAATAGGAATAGTATCAAAGGGGTTGATACACTTGAACCAATCACAATTGAAATTGAACACTTTTTCATCAAAAGAAGAATTGTATGCGAATGCTCGTTCGACATTAAATGCTTTGAAGTCTCGCGCCATTGTTTGGGTGATATATCCGAACTTGTCCATAGAAATTACACGGGAGCGCATGGCCCTTACATATAAAGGGCGCTTATTGGCATAATAGGCAGACGAAAAAACCATGGTATTGTGCCATACCTGTTCCACAACAAATTCACGCTTTACCAGAATCGCCCCCGTTTCGCTATCGGCAATAAGATAGCCGATATTATAACAAAAAGGCTTTTCCAAAGAGGTCGTTTCCGTGTCGAAAATACAAATATTCATTTTTCAATTCTCCATTCAAAATTATTATAAAGGTTTACCATCGTTCCCTTTACATTCTCTATTATATCAGATTTTCTGAAAAAGTCAAGAAAAATTTTTAGAAAATTTATTAGACGATTTTCGTCTGAAAATAAAAAGAAGGGCAGTAGAACTGCCCTAACTTTTAGTCATCAAGATAAATATCTTTTCCGCTTAATAATTCACAAAAATTATCAATGAAATTTGTAAGGTCATTATCTGTCATTACAGTATCCCCATAGTAAAATCGATAGAAATCATTTTTTCGCATTTCTTTAAGGACATTTTCGAAGATATTCTCTGCTTTGCTAATAACTTGTATTTCTTCTACTGAAAACCTTATATCCATACGAGTCGGTTTATAAACTTCCATTTTATTTTCTCCCTTCATTTTGTACTTAAAGTATAACATAAATTTTCTAAAAAGTCAAGAAAAATATTTATTAGACGAATTTCGTCTAAATTTTTCATAAGAAAAGAAACGCCGGAAAATCCGGCGTCCTTTATTTTTTTATTTTACGTTTTCTCGTTCGGCTTTCTTCTCCTTTGCTTTTTCCCGCGCGAGACGGTCTTTCTCCATCTTCTTCTTTTTCTTTTCTTCCCTTTCAGCCTTAGCCTTTTCCTTGGCCTCACTTTCAAGGCGGTAATTTTCAGCTTCTTCGTAACCGTCGAACAGGTCGCCCTCTCTCGTGCCCTTGGGAATGCTGAAAGTCAAATTTAGATAGCCTTCATCTCCATCAAGCACCCACGGGATAGAAAAGGTTCCACTTTTGATTTGAAGAACGGTTTCTCCCTCACTTTCGAGAAAATTCTTGACTTTCTGCATAAAGTCAATTTTCATAACTTCGCTTTTCTTTGCCATTCAAAGCACTTCCTTTCTTTACTATGGATATAGTATAGCATAGAATCTGTTTTTTGTCAATACATTTTTTTCTTATTTTCTAAAATTATTATAACAAAATTTTTTTTGAATTTCAAATTTCCTTTAGCGGTTTAGTGTGATGAAGTGAGGTATTTTATTTAGACGAATTTCGTCTAAATTGAAAAAGTAGAAAAAAGAGCCCCGAAGGACTCTTTTACTGAATAGAATAGGAATCATTTGCAAGTCCGAATAGAACCTTTGCATTTTTACCGATTTCATAAAGTGAAACCTGACTATTTTCTGCAACCAAAACCCTATACGAGGATAGTTCTATTTCCTTATGAAGTGAAATCAAAATTTCCCCCCGCTGTTCGAAGCGCCATTTTTCCTTTTGGTGTAAGTTCAAGAGTCGCAGAAGTCGGTTGAATAATTTTCATTAATATCTTCCTTTCTTATTTTGTAGTTAGAGTATAACATAAAAAATTGTAATTGTCAAGTATAAAATTATTTAGACGATATTCGTCTAATTTTTATTTTCCAAAAAAGAGGTGACGATTTCTCGCCACCTCTAATTTTACTCGCTGACAATGTGATACTGCTTCTGCTTGCCCTTCTTGGGAATCTTCACATCCTCAACAGCCAGCTTGCCAGCCTCGACAAGCTGACGGCACAGGGAAGAAATCTTCTGTGTGGACAGGCCCGCGTCAACCTCGTGAATCTCACTTGCCGTCATGGGCTTGACTGCCAGGATTTCCAGCAGACGCGCCTTAATAGGCTCGTTCTCCAGGTGGGTCTTGCTGGGCTTGGAACTGCGCTGGGCGTTCCGCTTGTCCAGCTTCTCCAGTTCGGCGGTGGCGTGGGCGGTCAGCTCGTCATTCACATTGGCATTGATGATAGCGTTGAAGAACTCCCGATTAGTCATAATAAACTCCTTTCATACGGCGGATAGGTCGCCACCCATTTTTTTATTTGTCATTTGGCCTTCCCTCTTGACATTATCTATTATAACAGATTTCTTGAAAATGTCAAGACTTTTTTCAAAAAATTTTTGAAAAGATTTTTTAGACGATTTTCGTCTAATTTTTTCTGAAAAAAAGGGGACTTCCTCCCCTTTATCTCGCAAAAACTTTTAGAACGCTTTCCATTGCGTCGGGATGAAAGCCACCCATACCCCATTCCATCAAATTTCCAGTTTCATCGTCAAACAGAATATCATCAGAAGAAGAACGAAAATTCGTTTTCTTTGTGCCATACTCTACGATGTGAATTTCATCAAAGGAAACACTTCTTAAATGTTGGCGCAACCAGCGCATTTTTTCAGCCTTTACAGCTTCGAGAAATTCGGGATTTTTGTCCTTGCTTCCCCATGAAATCACACCAATCTTTACGCCTTTTCGTTGAATCTTGTTCAGCTTGCGGGCCAGCGTGTTCATATTGCAGAGAGGTCGAGCTTCTGCATAAATTTTTGCGTCATAGGCGCGCAGACGAGGCAACCAATCTTTCGTGCCGTACAGGTCGGCAATTGTGCCGTCCATATCAAGAAAAATAGTCATAAAATAAATTCCTTTCTTTTATTGTGATTAAAGTATAACACAATTTTTCTTATTTGTCAAGAAAAAGATTATTTAGACGAACTTCGTCTAAATATTTTTATGCCCCAAAAAGCGACACGAGAAAGGAATAAAATCATGTCGCTTTTTGGGGACTAACTGAATAAGGATATATCTAATAGCGGATAACCACAAACCGCTCATTAGCAAATGGCCTGTCAAGAGGAAAGGGCAAGGTATTCACGCAACCATGGTCTTAAATTGACAGATAGGATATTGCTTGCCTGTTCAAAGATGACAGGTCTTGCGCACACTTCTGTTCAATGACGGACTTACACTGTGCGATTTAGTCCCCACTTCCGCTACTTTCTCAAGGTTGGCCACCTCTGGATTTCTTGGTGCCCTCTCCTCTTGACAATTATTATTATATCAGAATTTTTTGAAAAGTCAATACTTTTTTCAAAATTTTTTCTAAAAATATTTTTTAGACGAATTTCGTCTAAATATTTTTTCTGAAAAGAAAAGGGAGAATTTCTTCTCCCCTTCTTTTTTATCCAAAAACTTCTTTGGGAATTTCATCATCTTTGCCCAAGGCACGGGCCAGTGCGATGGCCTCACCCACCACATCATCAAAGGCATCATTTGGGCTACATTGAGCAACACCAATCTTTCCATTGGAGAGAATAACGGTGGTAATGCCTGCCAAACGATCTCGGCCTACCTTATAAAAAATAGAAACATTCACATCATAGGAAGTAAGATATACTTCCGCCCAGCCTGCGATATTAAAATAGGGCTTGATGATGAGTGCGCCGTCAACGACTTCCAGACTCAGCTTGCCGCCGTTATTCAATTTTAGAGCCTTGCGAATTGCATTCGGAAGATAGATGGTGCCGTCGCTATTGATAGTATTGGCCCTGATAATTTTCATAATTTTTATTCCTTTCTTTTAGGAAGTTTTCTTCCTTTACTGTAATTAAAGTATATCATATAAAATTTGATTTGTCAATATTTTTTTAGAGAAAATATTTTTTAGACGAATTTCGTCTAAATTTTCTTGTAAAGAAAAGGTGGGATTCCTCCCACCTATTTCATTTAAACGAAAATTTCTTTAAGTTTTTCTTCCACTTCTGCCTGAAGTTCCAAAATCAAGTTTCTTATACGGAAATCGCCTTCATCTTCTGCAAAATCGGCCAGGCTTTGAAAAGCGTTCGAAACTCTCGTAATTTCATTTGATTGATATTTGCTGAAACAAACACATTCATTCTCAATGAAAATTTCCAGAGGGTCGCCTTCACGAATACCAAGGTTCCGTCGAATCTCTTTAGGGATAACGACACGCCCCAAATCATCCATTCTACGAATAATACCTGTTGCTTTCATTTTTTTTATTACTTCCTTTCTTTTGATGATTTTATTATAACAGATATTTTCTAAAAAGTCAAGAGAAATATTTTTTAGACGATATTCGTCTAAATTTTATTTTCTGAAAAAATAGCGCCGAAGCGCTATCTTTTTAACCGAAAGTGATGAAATTTTTATCTCCGCTTGTTTTCCAAGGGCGATTGATTCCAAGTCTTTTCAGAAAAAAATAAGTTTTGATTCTCTTAAAAATTTTCATAACTTTTCTCCTTTCTTTACCAGTTCATAGCCAAAACCCAGCCGATAAAAAATACAGCTCCCAGCGCGTAGAGCCCAGCTCCCACAGCATAATGCCAATCGTGGCTTTTTAGGAACGAATAGACGCCTGCAAGAGACATACCAGCGCACCCCAGCCCAGCGAACAGAACGCCCAACACAGCGACAACAATCATTTTAGAAGCCTCTTTTCTTTTAGTATACCTAAAGTATATACCAATTTTCAAAAAAAGTCAAGAAAAATACTCTTCAGACGAAAATCGTCTAAATTTTTTGTGAAAAAATTCACAAGTAATCGTTCGTCTAAATTTTTTGCGAATTTTTTCACAAACTTTTTCTGAAAAAAAGAGGGGAAGAACTCCCCCTCTTTTCAGTCATACAGCGAGAAATTTTCTTCATAAGGCTCGCCAGCATAGAAAAATTCAATATTACTGAATGATATACCATTATAGCGTGTTTCTCCGCGCTGGAGTCTTTCATTCATATCGGCTACCACGTTATTCACATTCATTTTATTGCACATAGAATACAGATAATCTTTGCCATTTTGACGGTACATACAAGGATAAATTGTCATTTTAATAACTCCTTTCCTTTTTATTTTATGGGGATTTTACAGTTCCCCAATATAATCTTTCGCAAATTCTTTTGCTGTCACTTTCTCAATACTAATCATTTCACAATCTGGATTTTTACTTAACCAAGAGCGGGCCTCTGCGACGCTTGTGAAGTAGGTTGTATTTTCATAACCGCCGTCAGCCCAGCTCCGGCAATGTACAAAGAATTTTAATTTAATCATATTTCATTCCTTTCTGTCCGTCTGGCCGATAGCACAGCTTTGCTTTTAGTCCCAAAGAAGGTTTGTCCATTTTCCGATAGAATTCCCGCCATAGTCAATGATTTCAGTTTCTCCGTTTTCGTTCCGGTGTTGAAGTTCAAATCCCAGCTTTGCGCCATTCTCCAAAGCGCAATCAAGATAGCGAATAATAGTGTCAGCGTATTCGGCCTTTTCAAACAGTTCCACTACCACTTCTTCAGTGAATCCCCAGCGGACAAGCAAACGATAGTTCATAGTGTTTCCTTTCTCCCCGTATTGCCGTTAGGTCAGCGTTTTTTGTTATTGGCGGGCCAGTTCTTCCCGGAGAGCCGATAAAAACAAATCACGATAGTTATTGTCCCAAAGCTCTGTAATTTCTTCAGAAAGCTTTTTGTCGCCTTGCTCCCACGCGATATCAGCGGCCATATTTGCCATACCATAAGATACTGAATAGCAATATTCAGCTTGAAAACCGTTATTCGGCGTTTTGGCATATTTAAGCCAAGTATCGAAACGCTGTTTCACAAAGTCAAGTGTCATATCAATTCCTTTCTCTGGTGGGCCGGACCTATATGGCCCGGCCCTTTGTTTATAGCTTACAGCGCCAACCCTTCAAAATCGGCGCTTGTATAGTCCCGTGTACGGTCATATTCGACAGGCCATTGTAAAAGCCTTTTGTACAGCTTTTGGGAACTAACTTGAATCCCCAGGCCGTCATACTCGCCGTGTTTGTTTACTGTCTTTATAGCGTTGACTTCTTGCAAGCAATTCAAGAAAAGCCCCGTCGGGATAATAAGCGGGCCGACTATCCGCCGTTCTTCCCAAGCCTCTGTTTTTTTCCCAGCTTTATGACGTTGGGTATAATCCATTACATAGATAACAAACTTGCTTTTGTTCGTGCCGTCAATAAGACTGTCAACACGTCCGCCATTCGTCTTGACCTCTGCGGGGATATATCGTCCATTATACTTGATATGAACATCAGCTTTCCCCGCAGAACTAACCGACTTTTTACGGCTTTTGGGCCTTGCACATTGATTTTCAGTGATACGCCCAAAATAACCGGAATCAATGGCCGGATTGTACCGCGCGGAATCTTGCGCGCGTATGGCGTCTTCTTTTGTCAAAATGGTAAAATCTTTCATGATATAAAATTCCTTTCTTTTGATTTTGTGGTTTTCAGTTTTCAAGATATACACCGCATTCAAGCAGTCGGCCCGCTCCGTTTGTGTTATCCTCTTTACATTATGGAGTATAGCACACGGGGGCACCCTTGTCAGTTGCAAATGCAACAGTTTGAAAATTTTTTAGACGGTTCAGCATTATGCACAAAAAATACCCCGGGGTATTTTCTAAAATTAGGCAATTTTACCAATGCCTCCCAAAACGGGTCTGGAACATTTTCTCACTGAAATAAAAAATCGAAATCAATTAAGGAACATTTTCTCACCGAGATAAAATTTCTCACCGAAATAAAATTTCATTTTTTCTAAAACCGAAATTTAGTTTCACCGAAATTTGACTTCAACTTTCCTCCTATGGTATAATAAAAATAGAGAATAAACTAAATCGCCCTTTGGCGTATACATAAGGAGCACATATGAATCGTCTAAATCTTGACTTCTCACTTTCAAGTGATGAAGCCCGCGCCGAATACGTCCAAACCTATATCCAAAACTTCGACGCAGAAAAACCCCTTACAAATTCCGAATTAGAAAAAATCGCTGATTATCTTCTCTGGGGTAAAAACTCCGAAGGTCTCTCCTCAGACAAAAGTGCTGGAATTGAGTTGAAATCTACGTGGTCATCTCGCCCAATTATCTCTCTCGATGAGCTACGCGAGAGTCCCGCCTTCAACGAAGACTCAATCCATCCCATAAGTGAAACCCCAACTAAAACCACAAAACAAAAATTTTCGCGTTCTCTCGCCCGAAAAAACGCCCCGCCCCATATCCTAGCTTTATTAGAGCCTCTCTGGCGTGAAATCGACGAAATCGACTTCCAACTTTCGACTTATGAAGTCCAAACAGGTAAAAAAGAAAAAGTTAGAGATGACTTGCGCGCCCAGTTCACCCCTTCTGAACTCCAAAGCCTTGAAGAAAAATCAAAACTTCTAAATCCCTACTCCTACCTAAAACAAAAACGCCTCCTAATCGAAAAACGACGCGAACAATTCACTCTCCAAGACTTTTACCAAACAAAACTTCAGCGCTTTATCCCTCATACCTATAATCCACTCGAAACTCCAACTTTTGATGCTGATATTCCTATCTACCCACTCGGTCTCAAAGGAACTTCGAACTTAGCGCAGACTCTCTTCCCCAAAGGACGCTTCCCAATCCCCTCAGATCTAAAAAGTGAAAAAGACCAACGCGCCCTTTCAACCCAAATATGGACCTCGCGCACAACTAAACGTTTTTTTGACTTTGAAGATTTATCACATATTCAAAGTTTAGTAAAAATTTGGGATTCCTTAGAAGAGGGACTTGACTCCTTACCCCTCGAAAGCACATTGCGCGCGCTCTTCGAAACATTTGAATGGTACAAGTCCCTAGCCGACTTAACCCCTCTCGAAGAAGACGTATTCAATCTAAAAATGGCCCACCAGCAAAACCAACCCATCGTCGAATACATCAACAAAAAATACAACAAAACCTATAACTCAAACTATGTCTCCACCATCTTTCATCAGAAAGCTCTCCTAAAAATTTGCGCAACTGCCACCACTCACCGTGAGTATGCCGAAAACTTATTTTTCCCTGAAAACTTCAAACGTTGTAAGGATTGTGGAAAGATTTTACTTTTGGATACCAAGTATTTTATGAGGAGGCAAAGTTCTCGTGATGGATATTCTTGTCGGTGTAAGAAATGCGACCGACTATTACGATATAAAAGAGAAGGGCGTGAAGTCCCTCTCACTTAAAGGAGAAGACTATGGAGAAAAATAATCATATAAAAACTTTTATGGAATTATTGGTAGGCTTGGAGGCCGTTGAGTTTGTGGGACTTTGCAAGTTTTTAGGGGTTCGGCTCATTGAAAACTCCGAAGATATGCCCTCTTTACCAGATAATAGCAAAGAAGAAAAACCTCCGGCTCGTGATTTTTCAGACCTTTTTAGTGATTTACTCGAAAAATTTTCTAAGTTATCTCGGCCTCGTCAGCGCGAACTCATAAAAATCCTCAAAAAAGTCAATAAATAAAAAGGAGGATTAGTAGTAATGCCACTACAACCAAATATACCAAAAATAAAGCGTTCGTTCCTCACAAAAGAGTGCCCGCGCTGTAAACAACAGCAGCTAGAAGAAGACTTCACAAAAACTCATTCAATTTTTTATCCAGACGGTGTACTCCCCATCTGTAATGATTGTATTACTCACTATCTCAAACAGAATGGATTTAGTTGGCACGCGGTCGATAAAATTTGTCAATGGGCCGATCTCCCCTTTATAGTCAAAGAATTCGAGAGATTAAGGGAATTGAATTCAGACGATACTGTCTGGGGTGTCTATGCGAAGGTCTTTGCAACAGAAGAATATAAGAATTTAGGATGGGATAGTTATAACTCTCAATATCTTGAATTGAAAAAAGTTGGACTCCTTGAAGATGAGATTCCACTAGTAAAAGAAAAACATTTTGAGGAATTGCGCCGGCGCTGGGGAGGTAATTACGACGATGATGAGCTCTATTACTTAGAAGACCTCTACAAAGGACTGCTTCTTTCTCAGAATGTATCTGGTGCGCTAGCTATCGACCAAGCTCAAAAGCTTTGTAAGCTTTCACTTGAAATAGATAAACGAATTCGCGCTGGCGACAAAGATGTCGACAAATTTCTATCATCCTATGATAAAATTGTTAAGACAGCAGACTTTACCCCTAAATCTGCCAAAAACGCAACTGACTTTGATAGTATTGGGGAGCTAATGTTCTGGCTTGAAAAGCGCGGACACCAAAATAAATTCTACGATAACACTACAAGAGATGTAATCGACGAAACTTTGAAGAATATTGAAGCTTGGAATCAGCGTCTGTACATAAACGAAGGTGGTCTCGGGGATGAGGTGACCGCGCGTCTCCAAGCACTTCAAAATGTCGCTCAATCAGATAATTTTTATGACCTCCAAGCAGACAATTTTGATGCTGACGTCTATGAAGCTGAAGCTTTCAAAGAAGATGAAAGTGAGGAGTTTGATGCGGGAGGAACGCTCTAATGGCCGTAATCACTTTGCGCGACCCCACTTCAATTTATAACTCCCAAAATCGTCTTTTTAGAGAGGGGGTCGAATTAGAAAAAGGAGTCGTTATAACCGAGGACTTTTTGGAGAGGAATGAGAGGTTTTTGGAAGAGCAGCTTCAACTTTATACTGTTTATCCCGACATCTATCTAGATACAATAAAATCAACCGGCTCCCAGTTTGATTTGTTTCCTTATCAGCGCTTATTTCTGCGCGCTCTCATGCGTTATAATCAAATCTATATTACCGCAACTCGTGCTGCCTCAAAGTCATTCCTAAGCGTTCTCGGACTCTATCTTCAATGTGTCTTTATCCCTAACCACAAATGTTCAATAGTCGCGCCTGTTAAGACCCAAGGTGTAAAGATTATGAGACAAAAGGTAGAAGAAATCCTAAAAATTTGGCCTTTACTAGAAAAAGAGCTCGAAGTCTTTATGGGGAAACCTCATATGAACTTTTCAAAGGACGTGGCAGAACTCTACTTCAAGAACGGTTCTAAATTTACTTGCGAGGGTGCTACGGATAGCTCTCGCGGATTAAGATTACATGCAACATTCCTCGACGAGGTGCGTGATGCCGATGGTGACATTATCTCCGAAGTAATACTCCCTCAGCTAAATGTATCTCGGCGTGATGCTAATGGTTTGGTAAATCCTTATGAGGTTTGCAATCAACAAGTCATCGCTGGAACATCAGCAGGTATGAAATCTTCTTATGCGTATTCGCTTCTGATAGAAACAATGATACAAGCAATAATTGACCCAAAAAGAGCTTTTGTTATGGGCCTAGATTATCGTATTCCTGCCCAACATGGACTAGTTGATAAGAAACACGTCGAGAAATTGAGGATGTCTTCGGCATATAATGAAATGACATTCGCATCAGAGTTCATGGGGACTTGGGCCGGAGGAAGTGAAGAGTCTTGGTTTGATTTTGAGAAGCTTTCTAAATATCGGACAAAGAAAAATCCAGAATTTACTCAGAAATTTAGAAATCAACAGAATTGTTTCTACTTTATCAGTGTAGACGTAGGACGCTTACAAGATTCAACAATCGCTTGTATCTTTCGAGTAAATATCAAGAATGGCAAATATTACTCAACTCTCGTCAATATTGAAGTTCTCGGAAGACAAGCAGAAACAAAAACCTTTACACAACAAGCAATTGATTTGAAACTTCTGATTGAGAGATATAATCCCAGAGAAGTTTTGATTGACTGTAATGGCTTGGGTAGACGCCTATGCTCAAGTAAAACCTTCTTAACTGCTGGGAACCCCTAACGTAAAGACGAGGGCAATCAGCAACGAAGCAATTGAATATAACACCTTTTTTGGAGGATGAATTCATGAAGAAAATTGAAAGCTCAAAATATACTTTTAGAACTAATTACTATGCTGACGAATCTGGTCATATTTGGTCAGAGTATAAAAAAGATTTTCTAACAGAGTATGATGACAAGAATGGTTACAAAAAAGTGGTTTTGATGACAACAGACAAACCTCTTGGAAAGGGACATCGTTTTAGTGTTCATCGTCTTATTTTATCAACTTTTTGTCCAAACAAGAATAGTTATTTACTTACTGTTGACCATTTAGATGGAGATGTCACTAATAATAAATTAGAAAACCTCAGATGGGCAACGATGAAAGAAAATTTAGAAAATCCTAATACTCTTCCTAATCGAAGATGCTATGACCAAGATGGATTATCTAATTCTAGTTCTAAATTTACAAAAGAAAGTTTAGAAAATCTTATTTTAGATATAAATAGTGGTAATTTTAAAAGAAAAGAAATTCTAGAAAAATATAGTATTTGTGATGAGACGTTAAGAAATATAATTTTGAAAAAAACTTATAAAATTGAGCTTCAAAATGTTGAAATTACTTCTAAATTTCTTTCGGGTTATGGCAGAGATACAAGAGGAGCAAGAAACGGAAGAGCAAAATTAACAGAAGACAATGTTAGAGAAATAATTTCTTTAATACTAGAAAAGAAAATGAGTTTAAAAGCTATTGCTTCTCAATTCGGAGTATCAATTTCAACAATAAATAGAATAAAATCAAAAACTTCATGGACTGAATTGACGAAAGATGTTATATTTGATTGAACGCTCAACGACTATCCCGAAAGGGAGTAGGACCAAGTGGTCCGAAATGGAAGGTACTCTTAAAGAGTAAAGATATAGTCTTATCTATATGGAAACATATAGCAGTTCATAAGAGAACGCGTATAAAATAACGACTTATACGGAAAACAATGTTAGGCCTCGCAGATGAAATGATAAAAACCCATACAGATGCGCGAGGTCGTGAGCTTCCTGCATACGGCTTTTTCAATAACGATGATTACAAAAAAATCCAACCCAAAGATTCTATTCCTATCTTATATTCTATGAAAGCAAATGGTCCTCTAAAATCAAAAATCAATGGTAATGCCTATTCTCGTTTGAATGGTGGATTAGTTCGATTCTTGATTAGTGAACAGGAGGCGCGCAATGCTCTTCTTGGAACTAAAATAGGTCAAAAAATGACGATGCGCGAACGAGTCCAACGTTTACTCCCCCATGAACAGACAACAAAACTTTTCGAAGAAATGGGAAATCTTCGCGTCAAAAATGTAGGTATGGATATAGTCCTTGAAGCAATAAATAAACGCTTCCATGACGACCGCTATTATGCTTTTGCCTATGGCCTATGGCGCATCAAGGAAATTGAAGAAGCACAAATGAAAAAACAACGAAGACGGGGCGCCGGAAAACGCAATCTAATATTCTTTACGGGAGGGGCATAATTTGGAACAACAAGATATCGAATTCAAAAGAAATTTTGACCTTGCCTCCTTCAAAAGAGCATCAAGCGGAATGGTTTCTAAAAATGACGAAGTTTATGGAGACTATGATTATCTTTCTTGGCGCTCTCGATCCCGCACTTTAAAAGATTATAAGCCTGAAGAAATTGATAATATTATCAATTCAGGTTCTCTATCAGAACAAAGGGAACTTTCAAGAAACTATTTCTTAAAAGACGGGCTGTATCGTGCTATTATTCTATATTATGCAAATCTTTTAAAGTGCACGAACCTTTTGATTCCAAAAGTAAGTTTTGGGAAAAAACTTTCTGATAAAGCTATTCAGAAAAGATATTATAAAGCTTTGGACTATTTAGATGAAGTAAGCCCTTCAATTTTATATAATAAAATTGTGACGCGGGCGCTGACTGATGGTGCTTACTACGGATTAATTTCTTTTTTAGATAAGGGGTCCTTTGTTTTAGTTGACCTACCTGCCTCTTATTGTCAATCTCGATTTAGAGATATTTATGGAAGAGATATTATTGAGTTCAATGTCAATTATTTTGATCACTTTACTGATGAAGATACTCGAAGTCAAATATTAGAAATTTATCCAAAAGAAGTTATAAGTTTCTATCGTCGATATCAAAAGGGCAAAACCAAAACCTCTTGGATAAAGTTATCTACTGATATTAGTCTTTATTTCAGCATTCTTGAAGAAGGAAATCCAACTTTCTTGAATGTCATCCCTGCTATAATTCAATATGATGAAGCAGTAGATACAGAAAGAGAAAGAGATTTAGAGGAAATCCGAAAAATTCTTATTCAAAAGATACCTCACTTGCAAGATGGTGCTCTTCTTTTTGAGCCAGATGAAGCTCTTGAAATGCACACTGGTGCGGTGGGCATGATGAAAGGAAATAAAAACCTTTCTGTTTTGACTACTTATGCTGATGTCGATAGTATTGTTTCAAAAACTTCTTCTGATGCGGTATCAAATAATCTAGAAAAAATGCTTCAAAATGTTTATGCTGAGGCTAGTGTTAGCGGGCAATTATTCGCACCGACTGGTTCTCAAGCTTTATCTACTTCTATCCTAAATGATATAAGCTTTATGATGCCAATTACTAATAAAATTTCAAAATTTATTAGTGAACTTTTGACCCAACTTTTTGGTAATTCTAATATAAAATTTACTTATAAAATTTTACCGGTTTCTATTTATAACCAAAGTGATTATCTAACTGATGCTTTTAAATTGGCTCAGAGTGGATATAGTTTCTTCTTACCAAGTGCTGTTATGGACTTGAACCAGCGAGAGCTTTTGAGTATGAAAGAACTCGAGAATGAAGTCGAAAAACTTCAAGAAAAGCTGGTACCTCTAAATTCTGCCTATACTCAAAGTGGAGCTTCTGGTGACCCAGGGCGTCCACAGATGAAAACAGAAGAAAAAGCACAAATTACCATTGAGCAAGAAGCATCAACTGATAAACAAGGAGGCTTGAATATAGATGAATAAATTTGAGTTTCCAGTCGCTGTTTATGGCAACATAGAAAAATATAATGATGTATTGTCGAAAGCGCGGTGCCGAATTTTCTATAAATATGGTAATAGAAACGGTACTTATATAACGGATGAGTTTGCAGAAAAACTTCTTCAAACTCTTCCTTACGCGCCGGTCAAAGGCATCTATGAATATGATGACTATACCGACCATGGAAGTCGAAGAAGCGAGGGAAGAATTTATGGAATTGTTCCCGAAAATCCTAATATTAGCTGGGAGTCCCATCTTGATGAGGATGGAGTAGAGAGAACTTATGCTTGCGCAGATGTTCTAATTTTTACTGCGCTCTACGCTGAAGCTGGAGATATCGTAGGAAAATCTCAATCAATGGAACTTTATGAACCGTCTTTGAAATATCATCGAGCAATTTATGACGGGCAAAAGTTTATTGTATTTGATGAGGGGTGTTTCTTAGGTCTCCAAGTTTTAGGAGATGACGTTGAGCCCTGCTTTGAGGGTGCAAGCTTCTTCGAGCTTCAAACTAGTATTGATAAAGTTATAAAGAGAATTCAAGAAATTGAAGCTGTTTATACTAAAAATGGAGGAACAGAGACGATGGAAATAAATTTCAAACTTTCCGACAGCCAAAAGTACGACGCTCTTTGGTCTCTCTTGAACACTGAGTATAATGAGGAAGGAAACTGGACAGTTAGCTATGCTATTTGCGAAGTTTTTGATGACTATGCTCTAGCTTATAACTATGAAAATGGTAGCTATGAGCGAGTTCATTATACGAAGAATGACGAGACTGATAGTGTTGAGCTAGGCGAACGTACCCAAGTTTATATTATTGATGTAACTGAAAACGAAAAGCAAACTGTTGACACCTTGCGTCAATTGAATGGTGGTACATATGAACTTGTAAATGAAGATTTGGCAAATGCTGAAACCTTAAAAGAAGAAAATTCTAATTTTAGTTCCAAAATTGAAGAACTAAATGGTGAGATTTCCACTTTACAAGCAGAGAAGGCTGGTATTGAGGCTCAATATACTGAGGCTCAGACCCAGGTCCAAACACTAACAGAAGAAAACAGTTCTCTAAATGAGTATAAAGCTCAGATTGAAAAAGAACAGAAAGAAGCTGTATTTGCTGAGTATGAAGGACATCTAAGCGAAGAAGTTCTAAATGCTTATCGTGAAAATAGCGCTAACTATTCTGTATCTGATTTGGATAAAGAGCTAGCTTATGAATTGAAGAAAACTGGTTTTTCTGCTTTTTCTAAAAACGACCGTCAAGGTCTAATTCCTAAGGACGTGCCTCTACAAGGTCTAGATGCCGTCTTAGCTAAATATGTCAAGTAATTGGAGGAAATAAAATGGCTACAAAAAGACTAGTAATTAGTGGCTATGGTCAAGTTGAGCTAAATAATGTTGCCTTCCGCCGTGATGGTCGTATTGAAGCTCAGTGTGCTCCTAATGCTACTGATTTCGCAAATATCCCTGTTGAAAATGGTATGCTTTTGGCTGTTGACGATGTTAATCGTTGTGTAAAGCTACCTACTGATGGCTCTTTTCCTATTGCTCTAGTTTATTCTACCGAGCATATGTATGATGAGCGCACTCCTGGTCTAAAGAACTTTAAGCTAAATGGTTCTGATGACTTCTTCCCTCGTCTAGGCTATCTATCTATTGGCGATAAGTATCGTACCAATTGCATTTGCTATGATGATACTGAGTTTTCTACTGAGGAAGCTCTAATTACCGCTCTAAAGGCTTGCGCTACTACTCCTGTATATGGCATGGCCGATGCTTCTGGTGCTACTAAGCTATCCGCTACTGCTGGCACTTTCGGTCCTAAGCTAAAGGTTGTCGCTTTTGATACTATGCCTGATGGTCAAAAGGGTATCAAGCTACAAGTACTAGCTGACTAATAAAAGGAGGGTAAATTATAATGACTATTAAAGAACTACAAGAAATTGCCCTTCATTGCGCTAAGGGTACTGTTCCTGCTACCTATGCTAATCAGAATGTAGATATGGATTCTGCTTTTCTAGATGGTCTAAAAGAGCTAGCTGGTTCCGTAAATCAGTTTATGAAGAACCGTTATGATATCTATGATATCGTAATCAAAACTGCCGATGAAATTATGCCTAAGAAGGTAATTGATGCTATCGGTATGTTCGCTGAGGTTCAGTCTGTTCCTCAGGGTCAGAAGGCCATCTTTAAGCGTCGTCTAGGTAAGATGCGCGCCAAGAAGTTCCTAACTCAGGTTGGTTTATCTGGTGTGTATGAAACCTTCCGTCTAGATAGCGATACCTTTGAACTAGCTGGTCATGCCGTTGGCGGAGGCGCTACCATTGACTTTGAGCGTATGCTAGATGGCGCAGAGACTATGGCCGAAGTAATGCAGGTTCTAACTGAGGGTCTAACTGATGCCGTATTCTATGAGGTTCATAAGGCTCTTCGGGCCGCCGTAAATGCTTCTGCTCGTCCTGATGCTAATAAGGTAATTTCTAATACTTTTGAAGCTGATAAGATGGTAAAGGTAATCAATACTGTTCGTGCTTATGGCAATGGTGTTATAATCTTTGCTCCTCCTGAGTTCGTCGGCGCTATGGGTCCCGATGCCATTGTAAGTGGTATTGCTAATACTACTAATGGTATTTATCATCCCCAGGATATTGATGCTATCCATAACACTGGTTATATCAATATTTTCCGTGGCACTCCTGTTGTTCAGATTCCTCAATCCTTTATTGATGAAACTAACACCAAGACTTGGATTGACCCTCAGCTAGCCTACATTCTACCTACCGGTGGAGAGAAGGTAGTAAAGGTTGTTCTAGAAGGCAATACTCAAATTAACGACTTCAAGAACCGCGATAATTCTCTAGAAGTTTATGCTTATAAAAAGATGGGTTGTGCCATTCTGGCTCATCATAACTGGGGTATTTATCAGAATACGGGAATTACCCAGACTTTTGAGAATCCTTATAATTTTTGATAAATAAAATAAATAGAGCTGTCACGATAGGAGTCATGACCTATCGTTACTAACTCTCCTCCAAGAGTGAGACAGCTCTATTTTCTAAAATGGAGGGTTTAGAAATGAATTATATTTATCTTGTTACCAATAAAATCAATGGTAAGCAGTATATTGGACAAACAACTTATGATGTTAAAACACGGTGGAGAAATCATGTTTATCATAGCAAGCATTCTCTTGATAATAATTACTTCCATCGAGCTATTCGTAAATATGGAGAAAAGTCTTTTGAAATTTCTATTATTGAAGAAATTGAAGATTATAATTTGTTGGATGAAAGAGAGGTATTTTATATTTCTTTTTACAATACTCTTTTTCCAAATGGATATAATTTGGCTTTAGGTGGAAATGGCGTTAGAAGATATGATTATATGAAGATATGGGAGCTATGGGAAAATGGACTTTCTATAAAAGAAATTTGTGAAAAGTTTTCCGCCCGAAGAGAAACAATCATAAATATTTTAAAAGATCTTCCAACTTATTCTTCAGAAGAATCTTTTCAAAGAGGATTAAAAGTTAGAGAGGTTGGACGAAAAGTTAGACAATATACAAAAGAGAATATATTCATCAAAGAATACCCTTCCGTTCGAGCCGCTGCATCGGCTATTGAAGTTTCTGATTCGGCTATTGCAAGTTCTATTAAAAGAAATGGTTATTGCAAGGGCTATAAGTGGCAATATGTAGATGTGCTAGCTCGAGACAGCTAATTCTCTTCGAGGGAGGGACACAACTCCCTCCCTCGATTTATATATAAAAATTTTTAGGAGTAAAAGGAGTATTTGAAATGGAGAAGATTAGAGTAATTAGTAAGCATCAAGGTCCTGTTAGTGTAAATATTTCTGATTTGCGCTTTAAGCGCGAGTGGCCGAATAAGGGCGCTAGTATTCCTATCGAAAAAGAAACTTTGGAAGAAATGATGTACGATAGTGGCTTCAAGTATATGATTGATACCGGGATGCTTTATATTGAAGACTTAGAGGTAAAAAAGGAACTAGGCCTTGAACCTGAAGATGCTACCGAACCTGTCAATATTATTGTCCTAAGTGATAATGATATGAAGCGGATGATGACTGCTATGCCTCAGTTTGAGTTTGATGCTAAATTGAAGACTTTGAACTATGAGCAAATGCTAGCTTTGGCTGATTTTGCTATCAAAAATGAATTAGGAGATTTCGGTAAGTGTGACGCTATAAAGAAGGTCTGTGGGAAAGATATTCTAACTGCTATTAAATTGAATAGAGAGGATAAGGAGGGCTAATAATGGGAACCCCCTTAGAAAAAGTTTATTCTGCTTTTCTGACGAAACTACTCGAAGATGAGTGGCTAAACTGGACGCAAGAAGAAGTAGAAGAAGACTTACTAACTATCTTAGACGGCGCGCTACCTTGGTTTAAGTTTCCGCGCAAGTCTCTTGAACATGATGAGCAATACTTTTTTGAAGAATTGGACAATGAAGAAATCCAAATTATTGCCTGCTATATGAAATGTGAGTGGTTGAATCGAACGATTCTAACTTGGGAGAATGTAAAGCCTTTGTATGAGGAAAGAGACTTCTCTCAGGCTAATCTCATTAGTAAATTCACTGAGCTTCTAAGAAAGGAAGAGGCTAAGGTTCATCGTTTAGAAGGAGTTTACTATCGTGCACCAAAGCGCAAGCCATTTTCATATAGACTACTTGCGGAGCAGTATCAGGATGTCTGATTTTACTGAGGGATATAGTAATAAATTGAAAAATAAGCTTTTTGGACTCTTATGTGAGTTTGAAAAGAAAGGTGAGTGGGAGAAGTTTCTGGACAGTATTCTAACAGAATTATTAGGAATTCCAGAAACTTCTCGAACTATCAATTACTATATTCTATACTATAAGATTTCTTCATTACGCTATCTCAGATATGATTATTTTCGGAGTACAGTTTTTAGCTGTATGACTTTATTGGGAAAATCAGATGAGTTATTTTGACATATATGAAAAGCGCCTAAACAGATACGGATTAGATTACCAATCTCGTATTCAAGGTAAGCGTGAACAAAATTTTGACCTTTATCTTCAAAAAAGTATTTACCGAGTAGATTTTGAATATAATGATGAGTATATAAGTGGAAGTTTTGAACGCTACAAGCAGGATGATACAAAAACTCTTCATTATTTACTTGTAAAAATTGATGTTGAGTTCGCGCCAGGTACGATTTTGATGATACCTGACAAAAATGACGAGCTCAAACCCTGGATGGTTTATTATCTTGAAGAAATAAAAGCGAGTGGTTATAATCGCTATGTAATGCTTCGCATGACGCATTATTTAGTTTGGCATTCTCGCGATGGCTCTGAGCAAGAAAGTTGGGCTTATATGTATGGCCAAGAAAATAATATGCTTAGAGATGAAATCAAGTCTCGTAGTCGCATGGATACTATTTATGCTGAGAATCTAAAAGAGAGTTTTTTTGTAATGCCTTTAACACAGTATCTAAAAAAGGACGACTATTTTATTATAGGTGAAGAACCATATCGCGAATTCTATCGAGTGACTGGCTATGATATACAGTCCTCATCTGGTATAGAATATGTAACCGTTGATCCAATTTATGAGTTTGATTTGACTCCTCCTCCTCAAAAGGGGGAAACCGATAACGAAGAAGATTACTTCTGGCTACAAGGAGGAAATACTGATGGTAAGAGACCTTGAAGAGCTAGGACCTTTTCTTCAAAGAATAATGGTTAGACTAACTACTAACCAAAATTTACTAAAACTCTTGTATTATAGTGATAAGTCTCCTTTGGAAAAAGAAGATCTCACGCAAGAGCAAATTACAAACGAAGTTTTTGATAAGCTTATAAAAATAGTCCCAAGAGTAGGGCCGAAGGAAGATGCGAAAAGTCTTATTTCATTGCGAGTGGTTGATGGCGCGCGTCTTTCTTCTAATATTGAATTTCAAAGAATAGTTTTAGCTATTGAGGTTTTTGTTCCTTTGACTCAGTGGAAAATGAAAGGTACAAATCTTCGTCCATTTAGTATAATGGGTGAAATTCAAAAAAGTCTAAATGGAAAAGTTATTGATGGAATGGGTAAACTTCTAGGAGGAGATTTTGAGATAAATTTCCTAACTGATGAAATGTCCTGTTATGAAATGACTTTTGACTTAATTGCTTATGATTGATTGCCATTTTGTAATAAATGAACCGGCGAATTTTCAAAAGATTTGTAAGGTTTATTCTCCTACAATTCGCCAGGTTATTACAGAAGAGAATTTTTTAGTTTATCGAAAGCTTCTAACCTTATCCCAAGAAGAAATTGAAGATGAGTATATGGAGAAAGAAAAGGAATTATCAAATGTTTTGACTCCATTAGAATATCTTTTGAATTCTTCTTTCAATAATAAACAAGTAGAAGTCCTTTCTATCAAAGCTTTTGAGTTTTTTATTCATGAACCAGTTTCTTTCATTTATGAAGAGAAAAAAATTCTAGTTGGAGATTTGAAAAAAATTTTAGAGAGTGCGCAGTCATTAGATGATTTGCGTTTTTTGACCAGTGAAAATTTTTTTGATTTCCAAAATCTTATTAGAAATAGCGTAGGAGAAGATAGTATTGAACCTCCTAATCCTAATGAACATCCAAAAATAAAAAAGATGAAAGCAAAGGCGCGATATCGTGATAAAGTAAAAGCAAAAAAAGAAGGATTGACACTTGATACTTTACTCATTTCAATTTGTTGTATGGGTATTGGAATTACTCCACTTACAGTTGGAGAGTTGAGTTATGCTACTTTTTCTAAATTGATAGGTGTATATCAAGAAAAAGAAAAATATGAAGTTGATATAAGAAGCCTATTGGCTGGAGCAAGTAGTAAAGATGTAAAGCCAGAATATTGGATACATAATTCTAATAAAAAATAGGAGGAAATACGGTAATGGCAATAAACATTCTAGACCGTTATGGTATTAAGGAAGTTTGCGACTTTACTTTTTATCAAATTGATAAGGATGAAAGTGGTAATAGTAAGCCTGGTGCCCCTGTATTATATCTTGATACTTTAAAAGTTTCTACTAGTGAGCAGACTGCTGAAAATACTTCTGCTCGTGGTGGTAAAGGTAATCCAGAATTGATTACTTGGGACTATGGTAAGGAAATCAATATCACCCTAGAAGATGCGTTATTCTCTGCTAAATCTATGGCCATCATGTTTGGCTCTGTTAAGGCGAATGGAGAGGCTGATATTGATGAAACCAATGCTACTATTTGGCGGACAGTAAACAAAGCTAATGTACTTGATGCCCAAGAGAATACTTGTAGTGTTGAAATTCGTGGAACTAAATATGCTTTAACTGAAGTAGTTTATTATAAGGCAAATGGAGAAAAAGCTACAGCTACTGGCGCAGCTCCTACTGATTATGCTTATGCTGTTGGTAAGATGAGCGTAAAAGAATCTGCTACAATTGATATTAGTCCCGGAACATTCCCTGGCACTTATTATTGTACTGGTGATACTTACGCTCGTCGTGAGGACAACGGTGAAGATGAGTTCTTCCAGCTAGTAATTCCTAAGGCTAAGATTACTTCTGAGAATACTCTGACTATGGAGGCTGAGGGCGATCCCTCTACTTTCAGTATGAACCTAAAGGTCCTACGTCCTGCTAACGGCCCCATGATGAAGCTCATTAAGTATTCTTTGACTGCTGCTGAGTAATTAAATAAAACCTAAACGGAGGAGGGAGGCCCTTCTCCGTTTTCTTTTTAGGAGGAAATATGAACGAGTTTTCTTTCAAAGAATTGGAACAGTGTTATCTAAAAGCTACTTATCCGATAGGGATTGGAAACAAAACTATTGAAACCAAAGAGGTCCTCGCAAAATTTGATAAAATTCAAATTGCCGGCCTTGATGAGATAAAACGATTGGTCAGCGCTAATGGCGGATTTGATAATCGACCCCATGTTTTTTGGGAAACTACGAAAGAAATTGACTTAAATTTTTCTCAAGGCATATTTTCAAAAGACCAGTTCGCGCTTATGACGAATTCTAAACTTTTTGAAATTGAAGAAGGCAAACCAGTTTTAATAACTAAAATGGAAACTTTGGAAAGTGATGAAGAAAATAAAATTTACTTGAAAGAGATTCCAGTAGATTTATTTATCTATGAAAAAGAAACTGGAGAGAAAATTTCACCCCTATCAAAAGAAGAAAAAATTATAAAAATTAGCGAGCCTTATAAAGAGGTTATGGTATCTTATACTTATAACTATTTAGGTAGCGCGAAGGTCGTAAAAATAGGTAATAGACTTTTCAATGGTTTTGTTGAGTTGGAAGGTAGAACAAGAGTAAAGGATGATACTACTGGTCAGGTAGTTACGGGACTTATAAAAATCCCAAAGCTAAAATTGATGACTGGCTTATCTATAAGGCTGGGCGCGCAAGCTACACCTGTCGTAGCCAATTTTAAAGGAGTTGGCGTTCCAGTGGGGTCAAGAGGAAATTCATATGTTAGTGAGTTTTACTTTTTGAACAGTGATATAGATAGTGATTTCTAACTGTAGTCAGCATTAGTTTTTAGCTAATGCTGATTATTTTTTAGGAGGAAAGAAATGGCAGATAAGAAAATTAGAATATCTCTTGACATTAATGCTGAACTTGGAAATGTTCAATCAAAAGTATCCCAATTGCAACAGCAATTAAATAAAATACAATTGACTGGATTGAGTGGGCAAGCCCTGGTTTCAGATTTTGATAATGTGCAAAATAGAATAAAGAAACTTCAAGAATTAACGGACCAGCCTTTAACGGTAAAATCTGATTTTACAAAAATAGAAAAAGAAACTTTTTTAATACAAACAGCAATAAAAAAACTTTTTAAAGAAATTGAACAATTACAAGCTAGTTCAAACAAAAAGAAATTAGAACTTTTGCCTAATGACCAAAAGCAAAAAATAGATAAAGCTAATTCAGCTTTGACTGCTTATGAGAAGACTATTAACAAAACAATTGGGAAAACGAATGAACTTAAGAAAGCTGAAAGAAATTTATCTAGTATTCAAAGAGAACTATCTAAAGAGCAAGAAAAAACTGTAACTTCACAATCAATAATAGAGACAAAAACAACCAATTTAGAAAGCGTAAAAAAACAAATAAAGGAAGCAGAAAAATTAAAGCAGGCAACCGCTGAGATATATGAAAAGAATAGATGGTCAACAGATGTCACTGGTAGAAAGTATCAAAGTTCTACTAAAGTAGATGTTAATGGGCAAAAGGTAGCCCTTAAAGATATTACTGAAAAAGTTATTGAACTTAAAAGTAAGGCTGAGCAGTTAGCTAATGAAATAAATAATTCAACAACTCAAGAAAGATTAAATGAAATTAATCAAAAATTAAAAGTTCAGAATGAAACTGTTAATTCTTTAACTGTACAATGGCAAGAATTAGATTTAACTGAAAAAGCAAAAGCTTTTAGTACCTTAAAAGAAATCGCTCAGCAATTAGGAGTTAGCTTAGAAGGGATTGTAAATATTGATGATGTTGGAATTCTTACAAGTCGTCTTCAGCAGTTAGAAAAAGATGGCATTAAAGGTGTTGATAACGCTTTACAACAACTAAAAAATGAGACTCAAAGTACCACTCCCTCACTTGAGCAGATTTCTGATAAAGTTAATCAAGTTGGAAATGATTTTGATTTAGCTTCTCAAAAGGCGCAGGAATTTGCAAGTTTAAAATCTCAGGTTTTAAGTTTCTTTACGATTACTGGTGCAATTCAACTATTCAGGCGTGCGATTGATAGTGCCTTTGAAACTGTAAAGGAACTTGACGAGGCAATGACAGAAATCGCTGTAGTTTCTGATTTCTCTGTTGGTGATATGTGGGAACAGCTCCCTCGATTCACTAAACAGGCAAATGAGTTAGGAATGGCCATCAAGGACGTCTATGGCGCAACTACTCTTTATGTTCAACAGGGTCTAGATCTTGATAACTCACTAAAGCTAGCTAATGAAACTCTAAAGATGGCTGCTGTAGCAGGGATGGATGCTTCAGATGCTACTGATGCTATGACGAGTGCGCTTCGTGGTTTCAATATGGAATTAAGCGAAACATCCGCCCAAAGAGTTAATGACGTCTATTCTGAATTGGCTGCGATTTCAGCTGCTGATACTCAAGAAATTTCTACAGCTATGAGCAAAGTTGCTTCTTTGGCCCATAACGTCAATATGGAGTTTGAGACAACTGCATCATTCCTAACCCAAGGTATTGAGGCTACTCGTGAAGCTCCTGAAACAATTGGTACTGCTCTCAAAACTATTATTGCTAGATTTGCTGAGGTAAAATCTCTCTATACAAAAGGTCAACTAAGTGGAACCGATGAAGAAGGAGAAATAATTAATGTAAATAAAGTCCAAACGGCTCTTCGATCCGCTGGTATTTCAATGAATGCGTTTCTAAAAGGTGAAGAAGGTTTGGATCAAGTTCTGCTAAGGTTATCTAGCCGTTGGGATGATTTGGATGTTCTTACTCAGCGTTACATAGCGACGATGGCATCTGGTAGTCGCCAGCAGTCTCGTTTTATTGCTATGATGGACAACTATGCCAAGACAACAGAATTTGTCAATTCCGCGTATAATAGCGCTGGTTCAGGTCAGCGTCAATTTGAAAAGACCCTAGAAAGTTTAGAGGCAAAGCTCACTAAGTTGAGAAATGCTTGGGACGAGTTTGCTATGGGTCTTACTAATAATGTAATTATTAAAGGTGCGGTTGATAGCTTAACTTTCTTGCTAACGGCTGTAAATAAATTGATTGATGGCCTTTCTGGTGGTCAAGGCCTCATTAAGAGTGTTATGACACTCGGTGCAGTATGGGGAGGACTTAAACTTGGAGGAGCTTTAGTCGATAAAGCTTTAGCGTCTAATTGGGTTCAAAATAAAATAAAACTATCAAAAGGCGATTCAGAGACTGTTGCCAATGTTCGAGGAACTAATACTGAAAGAACTTCTTACTTCCAAAAGGGAGTAAATATGGCAAAGGAATTTCAGAAAGGATTTTATTCTTTTAAGACGTCTGATAGTAAAAAGAGTTTTCTCAAAGAAAATCTTGGTTTTGATAAAAAACAAATAGAAAAGACTTTCAATGAAGAGATTTCTAAAATTAATGAAAATATTACTAAAACAGTAGAAGAAGACCCCTTTAGTAGCTGGTCTTCATTAGAAGATCTAAAAGATAATTTAGCAAGTATAGATGAACAATATCATAATGGGGTTCTTACCATTGAAGAATATAAGAATGCTCTATCTTCCCTTGGAGCAACTGAAAACCAAATATCTGAAAGAATTGAAGCCATAAGTACTCATCAAAGTGCTCTTGAAGCTAATATTAAAAAACTTGGAACTACGGTAACCGCAGTAGGTGGAGCTTTTATGGCGCTTGCTGGTATTTTTTCAATGTTTGGAGAAGATGGAGAAAAAATAGCTGCTGTTTTAGCTACAATTGGAGGAGTTCTAATTGGTATAGGTCAAACCATTCCTATGATAAATGCTGCTTATACCTCTCTAAAAGCAACCCATCCTGAGCTTCTTGCTATTTCCGCTGCTTTGGCCGTTATTGCTGGATTGGTAGCTGTAACTCTTATCTCTATGAAGAATAATAGTCCTGAAGCTCAACTTGAAAAAGCTTCTAAGGCAACTGAAAAAGCAAAAGAAATGGCAGAAGGGGCCTCTCAAGCCTATGATGAGTTACTAAGTAAGAAATCTGAATTTGATAAACTTACCACCTCTCTGGAAACTTTGACTCAAGGTACACTTGAATGGCGTAAAGCTCTGGCTGAGGCCAATAATGAAGTTATTAATCTCCAAAAGGAGTTTCCTGAATTAAAAATTTCTATAGATGAAGCGACTGGTCAACTAAAAATTGATAATTGGAGTGATGTTCTTGAAGCTCAAACTAAAAGAGCTGAAGCGGCTAATAAACAATTAACAATGGCGCAGGTTAATGAGAATAATAAACAATTAGAAGTAACTAAGAGTAAGATTTCAAGCAATAAAGAGTTAATCTCAGAAGAGAAGATAAGTCAAAAACAGCTTGAACAAATAAAAATTGAATCTAATAATGTCGCTCTAATCAATAGCTTAATTAATAAATATAAAACGAATAAAAATGAAGCTTATTTAAATAATCTTGGAGAGCTTTTAACCAAAAAAGTTACTTATGATACTTATAAACATAATGAAAAAGGTGAAAAAGTTATCTCTGGAGAAGCAACTACTGATATTTTTGGAAGTGCAATAAATAAAAAAGCTAATAAAACTATAAATGAAATGTCTAAAAAAGAACAAAAAAAATATGCCGAGCAAATTTTTGGGAAAGAAGCTGTTGCAGAATTAAATAAAGATGAAATTAAACAAGCTCTTTTAAATTATGAGAAAGGGAACCAAATAGAAAATCTCACTAAAGAAACTTTAAAATATAACGAAGAAGACAAAAAAGCTTTTCAAATTCTTCAAGGTAGCTTTTCAGGTACTGTTTCTGATTGGAATAATATTAACTACTCTTCTTTATCAGATGAACAAATAAAGAGATTTCAAGAGATTCTTGGCTTAGAAAGTGCTGATGCAGTTAAAACTTTGTTTAATGAGGGTCAACTTCAAATTAAGAATACTATTGATAAAGCAACTGGAGATTTTGCTAAATTAGGATTTAGCTCTGATTTTATTGACCAATTTTCATTTGATAATCTTTCAAACATTAATTCTCAAATTAATGAAATGTCTAATGAAAATGCAAAAAGATATTTAACAGCTTTTAGTAAAGCTCTTAATAATAGCAATTTACAAAATGAAGAAAAGAAGCGTCTCGAAAATTACCTTTCTTCAATAGATCTTTCCGATGCCGTTCAAGTTCTTGATGCAAAAGATTTCATGAAAAGCTTAGGCATGGATGAAATTCAGATTGAAAAGTTTTGGGCTGAAGCTAACAGTGCCGTTAAACCTTATATTACAAGTCTAGAACAGGTTCAATCCTTAAATGAGAGAATTTCAAAATTGGGCGAGGTTCGAAACTTAGTAGAAAATGGAGAAAAAACTTTTAATTCGAGTGATAAAGAATCTTTAGTAAGTGTTGGTTTTAATGATAGTGATTTTTTACAAACTGGAATTGATGAATGGACTTATATTGGTAAAGACAGCAATGATTTATTAAGACAAATAGATGAAAAAGTCGGACAAATTGGAGAAACAATTGTTGGAGGGTTGGAAGATAGCATAGAGGCTGGTGAAAAATATCAACCAATAATTGAAGCAAACCAACAATTGAAAGATAATTTGGAATTATTAAAAGAAAATAGTTTAGAAGGTACTAGTTTTTCAGAAAATCAAATTAAAGTAATGGCTAATCAATTAGGAATTGATACTACTAATCTTTCAGTTGAAGGCGTAGCCAATAAATTAATTGATGCTATAAAAATGGTAGATAATTTAGCCAATAATAAAGAGGCAGTTCAATCTGAAAAGCTAAATGCTGCGTCAAGACAGTATGATTTGACTGGAAATTTTGGAACTTTTACTGGGGATTTAAGTGAAGATGAACAAATAGCTATAATGACCGCTCAGTTAAATAAGTATAATGGCGCGATGGAATATTATGAAAAATTAAAAGTTAAAGCAGGAGAAGATAGTGATAACTTTAATCTAAAATTAGCCAATGAAGCCATTCAGCTTTTTAAATTACAAAATCAGTATAAAAAAACTACTGAAAGTATTGATAACTATAAAGAGGCTTTAATTCAAGGAGAAAGCGCGGGAACTGATTACTATAATGCTTTAGCAATAGCGAAAACTGATTTAAGTACTCTGTTTAATATTGATAAAAGACTGATTACAGATGATTTTATTCAGCAATATGCTCAAGATATCTATAATTTAGCTGAAGGTGGAGAAGTTGGAACTCAAGCTTTTAATCATTTAAGAGATGCTTTATTAAATATTCAAAAGACAGGTTTATCTCAAGCACTTTCACAGTATGGTCTTGATATAGCAGATTTTTCTAATTGGATTGAAAATTTAGATCCAACTTTAACCGTTCAAGCTGATGATACTCAGCTTAAGGGGCTTTTACAAAATGTTGTCGCTGCTGCTCAAGCGGCTGGGAAAAATGCAGAAGAAGCTTTAAAACCAGTTGTAAATTATCTTGAAGCAATAACTGGAACACATATTCAATTCCAATGGGAATATGAATATTCAGGACGTTTTAAAAGCGAGAATGAGGCCTTGGCTGCTGGTTGGGAAAAAGTTGGAGGAGGAATTTATAGGCATCCAAAATCCTTAAAAACCGTTTCTATTAGTGGAGGAAATGGTGGAGGACTATATAATAGATCTTTTACCGCTCCAAATCTAAATAGTGGTAGCAACAATGGAAGCTCGAGCTCATCTGAAAAGAAAGAATCTACCTGGGAAAATCCCTACGACAAACTCTATAATTTAACCGAAAAAATAAATGAATCTCTTCGTCAGCGAGAAAAGCTTGAAAGAGAATACGATCGCATTCTAGAGCGTCGTGGCTCTACCTTCACAGAGCTTCGCAAAAATTATAATACTCAGCTTCAATCTCTTCAAAAAGAAATCATTCTTCAAAATCAATTACGTGCAGGTCGCCTCGCGCAACTAAACGCTCTATCTTCTGAAACTTACAAGGGCCAAGATAGTAATGGTAATGAGCTCATAAAATCCTTCGCCGATTGGGGTGTTACAAAATATGCAAATTATAATTCCAATACTGGCTTGCTTCAAATTGATTGGAATGCTATTGATAAAATAAAGGATGAAAACAAGGGCAGTGCAATTGAGGCTTATATTAGTCGTCTAGAAGAACTCCAGGGGCAAATCGAAGATGTGGATAAGCAAATTGAAGATTTCCAAGATAGGGTAATTGAGCTTCAGAAAGAAGGTATGCAAGACTATCTTGATTTTGAACAAAAAGTCTATGATGCAATTGTAAATCAACAACAAGAATTAATTGATAATTTCCAAAATCTTTCAGACAAAATCAATGACTCTAACTCAAAAATCCTAGATTCAATCCAGCGTTCAATTGATCTTCAGCGTCAAATCAGAGACAACACCAAAACTGAAGAAGATATTAATGAGAAAGAGGCTCGTTTAGCCTATTTGCGCCAAGACACCTCAAATGGAAACCTTTTAGAGATAAAGCAACTTGAAGAAGAACTTGCTGATGACCGTCAAAACTATGAAGATAGTCTAATTGACCAGCAATTAGCGCGTCTAACCCAGCAAAATGATGATGCGCAGACAGCGCGGGAACGTCAAATTGATCTGATGCAAAAACAACTTGATTATGCCTCAAAGAATGGTGATTTTTGGAATCAAACTTATGAATTATTGACCTCAGGATTTAGTGCAGATGGGAATTTAAATCAGGCTTCTCAACTTTGGAACTTATTGCAAAAAGATGAGGGTTGGAAGGGAATGAGTAAATTTGGCCAATTAAATTGGCAAGAGGAAATTTCCAAAGCTATTCTTGCGGCAAGTCAAGGTTATGCCAATTGGAATATGTATAAAGCTGAAAAGGTAGATAAAAGTTTAACTATGAAGAATGGTTTAACTCTAACTTATGATGGTAAGAATTGGAAAGATTCAAGTGGAAATATTTATAATGGAGTTGACTATGACTCTACTATTGGAGATTTTACTTATACCGGTAGAACAGATGTAGCTTCTCCTCCTAAAAGTAATTCTGGAAGTTCTAATAGTTCAAATAAGAAAATCTCTGTCGGAAGTCGTGTTCGCGCAAATTCTAATAGCCTAATTTATGCTGATTCTTATGGGGGTGGCGGTGCACATCAATATTATGCAAATGACCCCATCTATACAGTTCTTGATGAGAATAATGGCTACTATTTAACTCGTTATCATAAACTGGGAGCTGGATATACTGGCTGGTTCCGTAAACAAGATCTAACAGCTTATAAAACTGGTGGTATCGCAGACTTTACAGGTCCAGCCTGGTTAGATGGAACTAAGTCCAATCCTGAACTTATCCTAAATGCACGTGATACTGAGAATTTCATTGCACTAAAAGATATCTTGAGTTCTATTATGGATCGAAAAGGTCTGCAAAATAACACTCAATCTGTTGGTGATATGTATTTCAATATTGATATAAATGTTGATGAAATAAGTGATGATTATGATGTTGAAGATCTAAGTAAAAAAATAAAACAAGAACTAACAGATAGTGCGATGTATCGTAATGTAAATTTGGTGAATTTCATCAGATAATTATAAAGCCATAATGGTTTCTTCACTTATCCTTAGAGAAATTTGAGGAAAGGAGGAAACCATTATGGCTATTGCGTTAAAAGGAGATTTTATTGGTTTTTCTTTTAATGGATACCGTTCCGAAGATTTAGGAATTGTACGTGTTAGTGATGGTAGCAGGTATAATGAAGATTTACTTCCTACCAGTCAAGACAAAACTGTTCAAGTTCCTGGAGGGGACGGATTTTATTATTTTGGAAGCGATTATACTCAAAAACAAATTTCTATAAATATTGCTTTTGATAATTTAAATGAGGCAGATTTCCGTAAATTACAACAAGTCTTTGGGACCAAAGAGCTTGGAAAATTAATTTTTGATGAAAAACCTTACAAATATTATATGGTAAAATCTGGAAAACCTCAATTGAAGTATATTTGTTTTGGTAAAGAGGGCGAACGCACTTATAAGGGTGAAGGAACCTTAAGTTTTATTGCTTATTACCCTTATGCCAAAAGTGTTTATAAATTTTTGAATGAATATGAAAATAGTAATAAAAATGAATGGGCCGAAGCTTCTGGGATGAAAGTATCAGGTATATATGATATAATAGATAAAACAAATAAATTAATTCCACTCTGGAATGCTGGCGATCTCGAAACTGATTTTCTTTTAAAATTTGAGGGAGCGATAACTTCAAAAGAAGGACTACAAATAAATATTAATCCAAAAATTGGAGAAACGGTAGGCAATAAAGCTGGGCATATAAGAATTTTACCTTTTGACTTAAAATCCAATGATATTGGCTTTCAAATAAATACAAAAACTAATTTAATAGAGGGAATTGATAATAAGGGGGCTACTGGAAATCTTTATAATGCTTATATTAGTGAAGGAGATTTCTTTAAAATTCCTTTGGGACAATCTCAATTGTCTTTTGATAACTTGGCTCCTATCGAAATTATATATGACTATATTTATTATTAAGGAGGCTTATTATGAAGAAAAACAAATATGAGATAAGCCTATGGGAAGACCGATTAGTTTCTAAAAGTGGCATCGGAGAGAATAAAATTCCTGAACATTATGAAGAAGAAAAAATCTGTGTAATTGGTTCAGATACTATGACTTCACAGGCGCGGGTTCTTGAACCTAAACTGGTGAGAAATATTAATGGTACAAATAAGCTTACTTTTAAATTATATTATACCTACATTGATAATGAAACTGGAAAGAAAACTCAGAATCCATTTACTTCTCTTTTAGTAAATGAAAGAAAGGTAAAGTGTAAATGGGATGGAGAATGGTACGATTTTGTTATTAAAGGTATTCAAGAAGATAGTAATGGTAAGACCTTTACCTATACCTGTGAAGATCTTTATATTAATGAATTAAGTAAAACCGGTTTTAGCTTAGAATTTGATCAAAAGCTTAATAACAATCAAGGAACTGCGCAGGAACTAGCTGAAAAGGTTCTTGAAGGAACTGATTGGTCCATTGATACTAATAATAGTGATCATATCTTGCAAACTATTGAAGAAGCACTTTATAAAGCAACTCTTAGTCAAGATTTAGATACGAAAGATAAAAACGGCACAATCCAAAAAATTACCAAAGGAAGTATTATTTATCTTTTTTATTCTGTTGTAAATGAAAAACCAAACTATATTCAATTTATTTATAATACTTCTTATGAAACTGAAAATAATAGTCAACTTTTAAAGGAAAATAATTGTTATTCCGTAGAGATGGACTGGGGGTCTTTTGAAACTTATTTAACAAAAACTATAGAAGGCAAAACAATATTGATTTTTTCTGATTATAGAGGGAAACGATTAGTTCGTAAGCAGCTCCAAGAATATAGTAATGCCCTCAATAGAAACTGTTATATTTTTAAAGATAAAACAGGAAATAAGGTTTTAGGATATTCAACCGTTGAGTATAAAGATCCTACAGTTGTTTTAAATTTAATTTCTAATTCAAAAGAATTTAAAGATACAACAGGTTGGCAAGGCGGAGGCTTAGGATGGGAACTTTATCCCCCATTCTTTAATCAAGAAACAGTTAATGATTCCTATTCTTCTACAACTTATCTAAAAACTTCTGGTGGACTTTTATTTAATACCGGTTTACAAGATGGTTCGGGGTATTTAGAAGAAGGTTTACAAGCTGGTCAAAAATACATATTACGAATAAAAGCTTATAAGCCAAAAGAAAACAAACCTTCTGATATGTTAATAGATTTTTCAGAAAAGGATATAGACTTTCAAATTCTTGATTATTTTAATTCTATAAAAACTGAAGACCTTCCTGCACATAATACTACTAGTTATTGTAAAGTAAATAGTCGGGAAAAAGTAGAATATTTTTATACTACTGATATTATAGTTCAAGAAAATAAAACCTATTATCAGTTTAAAGAAAATAAATATATCAAGTTAGAAAATTTGATAGTTGGAGAAAGTTTTCCTGAAGGTGTTCTAATTTATGAAATAGGGGAGTCATTAATAGAATTAGAAATAGAAATAACAAGTTCTATTCCAAGGAAAGATATAACTGCTGGATATAGTGTTTATTATGAAAAGGATAGCGATGAAAATCCTAGCAAAAGAATGGCTCATCCTGGTATTTTTATTAAATTGCCTGCTTGTTGGATTAAAGAAATTCAATTATATCAACGAGTGGAGGGATATAATGGAAAAATAATCCATCTTGGTGACTTAGATACTCAATCAGTTGGTACAACTTATTATAAGTATTTTCTTCCAAATGATAATTATAAAAAAGAAGAAGATATTAAATACCTTTATTGTGGAACTAATAAACAAACGATTTTTAAAGAAGTCTACGAAGAAAAAGGTGAAAATGGAGAAACCACTCATGCTCTTTATGAAAAGGTCAGAAGTATAACGGCGAAAAATTCAAATCGTTTTAACATTCTTCAAAGTATAGCAGAAACTTTTCAATGTTGGATAAGGTTTAAAATCGAGCATGATGAAAGCACTGGAAAGATTATCTATGAAAAAGGGCTTCCTAAAAAAAGTATTTATTTTAAAGAAGAAATTGGTATAGAATTAGGATATGGGTTTGTTTATGGTATTGATCTAAAAACAATTTCTCGTTCTATTGATAGCAATCAATTAACTACGAAAGTAGTAGTCGCGCCGAATACGAATGAATATGCTGAAAATGGTATTTGTCGTATCGCTGATAGTGATTTAAATGAAAATGGAGAAAACTATATTCTTGATTTTGGATACTATATTTCTCAAGGGCTCCTGAACTCTGGAGAACTTAATAAATATTTATATCTTCCTAATGACAATAAATCTGGTTTTTATATTCAACTAAAAAAATTAAATATTGAATATATAGGTATTACTTCAAAGCTTGTTGCTAAAAAGACTGAGCTCCTAAAACAATCATCCCTTCAAGATATTTATGATCATTATGTAACAGATTCTGCTTCACAAATTGCCTCTCTTCAAGACGATCTTCGTAAATTAGCAGGCTTTTCTGATTTTAGCGATGAAGCAATTTTGGAATATATTAAAAATAATCCAGATAATGAAGAAGTAAAAAATATTTATACTAATCTAATAACTCAACAGCACAAACGTGAAAGTTTTCAAAAAAGTTTAGAGCTATTAGAAAAAAGTGTAGAAGAACTTACCAAAGTTATTGATGGTTATGAAGTCCGATTAAAAGAAATAAACAATGAAAAGGCTGACCTTGAAAAAGTTTTCTATAAAAAATTCTCTCGTTTTATTCAAGAAGGCTCTTGGATTTCTCAAAACTATCTTGACCCCACTCTTTATTATTTAGATGCTCGAAGTGTAGCCTATACTAGTTCTCGTCCCAAAATTTCTTATAATATCTCAGTAATTCGCTTAAATGCACTTGATGAATATAAAGGTAAGCGTTTTAAAGTTGGAGATATTTCTTTTATTGAAGATAAAGAATTCTTTGGATATGTAGAAGGTACAAACGCTTGGGCAACTCCCTATCATGAGAAAGTCCTAATAAGTGAATCTACTTCTTGGTTTGACAATCCTGAAAAAGATACTTTTACTATTCAGAATTACAAGACTCAGTTTGAAGATTTATTTCAACGTATAACTGCTACAACGCAATCTCTTCAGTACTCTACTGGTGAATATAATCGTGCTTCAAATGCAATTGAAGGGCAAGGGGTTATTAATACCGAAACTCTTCAAAATAGTATTAACATAAATAATGAACTAGTATTTAAATCTCAAAATGAAGAAGTTTTTCAAGATTCAACTGGAATAACCCTTACAGATAAGCGGGACCCCTCTAAACGAACTAAGTTGACTTCCGGTGGTTTATTTATTTCTACTGATGGTGGAATGACTTGGAAAAATGCCATTCGAGGCGAAGGAGTCGCAACTCAATATTTAACTTCTGGTTCTATTAATACTAATGATATTTCAATTTATGATGGTGCGCACGCAACATTTCGTTGGGACAAATATGGTATTAATGCTTTTGATGCGACGAGAATAGATGGAAAGCTTGCTGGTGTTATTACTAATACCTTTGTTCGTTTTGATCAATATGGTATTTACGGAATTAAGAACTATTCTGAAAAGGTTTTCGATCCTCAAACTCCAATTACTGTAAAAGAAAAAGAGTTAGAGGGGGAGGATAAAATTTGGAATGAAGCTAATTTTGGGCTTACATGGAAAGGCTTTTTCTTAAAAAGTAAAGGCACAGATAATCAACAGATTGAGATTTCAACAACTAATGATATTTGTGTTACTAAAGATGAGATTGAGCGGATAAAAATTGGTAGAATTGGAAGCACAATAGAAACAACTGAAAGTGAAGAAATATCTCATGATATTTATGGTATTCGTTTTAGGAATAATAGCGGAGCAACCACATTAGAAACAGATGATAGCGGTCAGCTTTGGCTAAGAGATAAGTTAAAAATTACTAATAATGTTTCCATTGGAAATTTAGGAAAAGATGAATCTGGAAAAAATCAAGTTTTTAATTCAAAAAATAATTTTATAGTTTATGAAGATGGAACTGTTGAAGCTAACGAAGGAAATTTTACAGGATTAATAAATGCTACTGGCGGTCAAATCGGTGGTTTTAATATTGATGGAAATAACTTTTCTAGTGATAATGTAATTGTTTCTCCTAATGGAATTGAAATTAAAAACAATGGAACTTTTTTAATTTCAGATGGAGATAAAGAAATTCTTTCAGCTAATAAAGCCATCTATGAAAAAACAACAGATTTAACCCCGCAAGATGGAAAGGATTATTATGTTTATGATAAAGATAATAATACTTATTCCCTTTGGATTAAAGGAGAGTCAACAGAATTTCCTGCTGATGTAGAAATTTATGAAATTGTTCATAAAACTATTTTTTCTGGGACATTGCAAGGGGCAAATGGTTCATTTTCTGGGGTACTAGAAGGAGCAACTGGTAGTTTTAGTGGTTCTCTAAATGCCGCAACAGGCTCCTTTAAAGGAGATATTAGTGCTGCAAGTGGCACAATTGGCGGTTTTATTATAAACACTAATGATCTAACTTCTGCTAATGGATCAATCATTTTAAATGGCAAAGATGGAAGGATTATAGCTGAAAATATCGAATTAGGTAACGGCGCGGAAGTAAGAGATAGAATTTCTTTTGTTGGAAAATTAAAAATAGAAACAACAGATACGACACCAATTACTGGAAAAGTTTATTATAAAAAAGCTGAGGATGGAACTTTTAATATTATTTCTAGTCCAGATATAACTAATATAATTGGTGCTTATGAAGATGGAAGAGAAGGAACTGCTTATCTTGAGAATCCAGCTAATTATGGAGGAGTTGTTCTTGAAGCTGGAAACTTAAAGTTAAAAACTACGGGGCTTCTTGAGTTTGGAGACATAAAAATTTCTGGAGATAGCACTAATCCGACAATTTCTTCTTCACTTTGGTCAATTGATAAAGATAAAGCTGTTTTTAATAATATTATTGCACAAGGTGGTACAATTGAAAATGTTGTATTCAGAAATTCTACAGTTCAGGGAGCCGGCGGTCTAATATTCTTTAAACCTTCTTATTCAGGGACTTTTGGTTCTTCTTCTGAAGATAAAAAAGAGGCCACCTTTTTAGTAGATGAAGAGGGTCTCATGGAGAATGACCATGTTCTTGTTAACAATTGTGAAGGAGACATTGTTGCTATTGAAGACAAGAGAATTACAATAAAATTTTTAGAAAGCATTGATTTTAGCAATAAAACTTCTACAATTATAAAACTATATGGAAAACAAGTTGATGGGAATGTAATAAAAAATATAACTGATAACTTGTTAATTGGTATAAACTCTTTAAGAGCGGAAACTTCTATTTCTGATGCTGTTGGAAAGAAAACAGATTGCAATCTTTTTAGAGGAGGACTAACTGTTACTTTACCAATATTTGAAGGAGAGACAATTAGTTATCCAGAAAAGCCTAATCTTTTCATTGGTGATTTGTTACCGATAACTGGAATGCCTGGATATGGTCTATATGGAGATAATGTATATTTAAATGGTACTCTTACAACAAAGATAAAAGGCAATAATGAACCGACTTATGCCGGTATAAATACCATTGATGGTTATAGTCTGGCTAAAGATGAAGCTCAAAAAATAGTTTTCTGGGCTGGCTCTAAGTCTGAAAAAAGAGAAGATGTTCAATTAGCGCCTTTTAAAGTAACCGATAGAGGAAATCTTTTTGCACAGGCTGGTACTTTTACAGATAGTGTTTTTTCAAATAGTAAAATTGAAGGTAGCGAGATACGTGGTGCAGATATTTATACAGCTAGAATTCATGGCTGGACAACAGAAAATGGAAAAAATGAGAGTGGAGAGCTAAGCATTTATAATACTGCTAATGGTATTGTTTTTAGAGCTGAAAATGAAAATAGAACAGAACTTTTTAGAATAAGTAGTACTGGTTTATCAAGCCCTGAAAAAGATTTTATTAAAATTAATGGTTCTTCTATTAATTATTATGGAGAAGAATTTCAGGCAGATAATATTTCTACTGATAATTCAATTCAATCAACAGTATTAAAAACTTCAGGATTGAGTTTTTCTGTTAGAAAAACTTCAACAGATGATTTTGATGAGAGGGGCTCTATTATTTGGGATTTTGAAAATAATAGAATTTTAAACAAAATAGGTAATGAAGAAAAATTTTTAATTACAAATGATATGATTACTTCTCAGACTGATTTTACAGCTTATAATAATGTATATTTTGGAACCACTATAGAGTATAGAAAAGTGACTAATGGGTATGACCTTTATGTCAGAAATTAGGAGTAAAAGGAGGATAATATGGCCACAATAAATTATACTTATACAGGGGCTCGTCCCAATATAATCTATACAATAACTTGTAATTGTACAAGAAAATCTAATACTCAAATTACTTATAGTGGGACGGTAACTTGGAATTTAAGATATTCTGACTCTCATATTGGGACGGGATATGTTCTACAATGTAAAGCAACTTCAAGTACTGGTGGAGATACGGGATGGATAAGCTTTACTGAATATGAAAAGGTTTATAGTGGTACTACTAAGCGGTCTTTTAATTATTCTTTTACTGCTTCAAACAGTTCTGCTAATGTTTCAGATAAAGTAACTTTCTCTTTCCGAAATAATTCTAATTATGACAGTAATTATAATTCTTGGTCAACTTATACAAATTTTTCAACTCCAGCTTTATTGTGGACCAATTGTACTGCACCTACCTCAGTATCTTCAACAGCAAAATCAGTTATAACACCCGGTACTTTAACTGTAAGTTGGTCGGGGGCATCAAATGGTGTTGATAATGTCATTAAAAATTATACCGTTTATTGGGTGATATCTTCCACCGATGGACAAGTTCCAACTACTAGCTGGTATACAGGAAAAGCTACCACCTCAAATAGTTCTTATAACATTTCTATTCCAGAAGATTACCGAGGACAATATATTTCTGTAAAGATTCAAGCCAATGCTACATATAATAGTCCCATAAGTAGTGATTATGTTCGTCGTTCAGTAAATAGCCGGCCTAATACGCCTTTAACAAGTGGATCTGTAACAATAAAATCTACCGCATCTTCTGCTATAATAAAGGTAACCCCAGGTAATGCTAATTTTGGAAGTAATTCAACTTCTGTTTATTATGCTTCGTCAGTGACTGGAATCAAATCCTATGCGGGGGACAGTATATCTGTCCCTCGTAATTCAACCTATTATTTTTGGACTTGGGATGGTTTAGAATATAGTAATTCTTATACTACTGCTACTGTTACTGCTAACGTTCCACCAGTTATTAAAGTTAGTCTTGATGGCAATCCTACACTTAGTAGTAATAGCAACTACGCTAATAAAAAAATTATAGAAGATATTGCATTTAAAATAGCTAAACCTTCTAAAAATTGTTATTATGGATTAAATATTTATAATAAAAGTGGAACCTTTTTAAAAACTTGGATAGCAGATGCTTGGATAGCTGCTGAAACTCCGGTATCACTTAATGCCCGTTCAATTGGTCTTCCATCAGGAGAATATTATTTTGCTTTTTCTTGTAAAGATAACTTAGAGAACGGAAATAGCGTTCGTTTCCCAAGTGAGGATAATGATTTTTACTATATTCCTCCTCTTCCTGATTTTTCAACTACCTATAATCAATTTAATACATCAAACATAGAAGGTACTAAATCTGAAGATTTCTACACCCATTTAAGATTTACTACCACCTTTTATGATAGTTATTTATATGAAAATGGTAGTTTTAGACTTAATAATAGCAATAATGAAAGTATTGCATATTCTATAAAAAAAAGTAAAAATAGCGAAAATACAGAGATTTATTATGATGTGACTTTTACAACTTCACTTATGCCTGGAACTAGTTATACTTTTCTTCCGTCTATCCAGGTTGGAGGATCTTCAAATTTTGGAACTGTCATAAGACGTCAATGTCCTATCTTAGATCCTACCCCATCTTCTGGTAGCTCAATAAATATAAAGCCCTTTACGACAGGATATGATGTAGAAAATAGTAAAGCTGTTAGTATGACTCAGGAAATAATAATTTCAAATAATACGGGGAATACAAATGAGACCGATTTTTTTAATAATCTCAATATAAATAAAAATGTAAAATGGTGGACATCAGAAATAATTGTTGATAATAAAGCTATTGATATTACTAATTTAGTCTCTGGTTTAGAAATAGGTTCAAATGATTTTATAAAAAGAAGTTTCACTATAACAGGAGACAATTTTTACAATCTTTTAACTAGTAATAATATTGAAAAGAAGGGAATTAAAACTTGTATTCTTAAAAATTCAGTAATAAATAGATTCGGAAGGATAGTCTCTGGGCAATCTTCTAATGTAATTTTAGATTTTAATGAAAATCCTACTATAATAAGTTTATTAAAAATAGCAGATAATACTGAATATCTTTATGAAAATGGGACTTTAAAACTACAATATAAATATAGGACGTATTCTGAAAATCAAATCAGTTATTCTTATTTGATAAATAGAAATGATGGAAAAGGTGTCGTTACTTATGGAGATATTGTAAAAGGACCTACAAAAACAATTCCAGAGTTTGGAAAAGGGAGAATAATTACAGAGACTGTTATTATTCCTATAGGAGAAATTACAAGCTCTAAAATTTGTCAATTTAATATGAGATTTTATGATGGTTCAATAACTTCTTATGATAAAAATCTTGAAGTATCTTGCAAAAGAATTAAATTTATATCTCCTTCTCTTTCTTTTAATAAAGGTATCTATGGTATTAATGGTGATGGACAACCGAAGATAGACTGTAGTTATATCATTAATGATTGGGGATATGATACCACTCAAAAAGAAGATAAAGTTTTTTCAACATCGTTTGAATTGACATTAAATTATTCTGATGAAAAGAAAACCAATGAAAATGATAATCCAACTACTTATCTACTTAAAGAAGAAATTTCTGATTTTATAGTCGGGAAGCTAACTTTAACTGTTTATTTAACATATAATAATAAAAAACTAAGAAAAACTTCAACTTCAAATGAACTCATAATTTATGGGATATCTCCTACCGTAGCTTACCGTCAAAATTATTTAGGAATAAATACAAATTCCATTCAAAGTGATGAGGTTTTAAGAGTAGCCCCTGCGACAGGAAGAAATATTATTACTTTTTTAAAAGCCGATGGCTCTAATAATATTATGACCTTAAATTTAGAAACTGGTACATTAATCGGTTTTAATATCAATTGGGAGAATATAACTAATCTACCTTCAATTATTGATTGTGGTGAAATAACTTAAAACTTGAATTCTTTTTAATTTTATTATATAATAAAACAAAAGGAGGTAAGTTATGAAAATTACTATTTATCAATTAATTTCTACTTTGGAAATTGAAAAAGATTTATCTACTCAAAAACTTCCTATTCAAGTTGCTTATAATCTTTCTAAAATTTTCGCACGAGCGCATGATGAATTAAAGTTTTATCAAGAAAAATTTAAAGAAATTTTAAAGCAATATGGAGAGAAAAATGATAAAGGAGAGTTAGTCTTTTTAGAGAATGACAGCATTTCAATTCAAAAAGATAAAATTGATGAATGTCAGAAAGAAATTCTTGACCTTCAAAATTTAGAAATTGAAATGCCAGATTATACCATTTCACTTAAAAGTTTAGATTCTATAAAGATTTCACTTAATGAAATTTCAACACTAATGCCTTTCATTTGTGAAAGTTAAACAAAAACTTGAATCCACTTTTGATTAGTTGTTAGAACTTTTCAAAAGTGGATTCTTTTTATTTTGGAGCAATATTTTTCTAGTCACTTATAAATAGAGGAGAAAAAGGAGGGATAAAAAATGGCAGGATATAATCCATACGCTACAAACTCATATCAAGGAACACAAATGTTTCCACAACCTCAAGGGAATGTCTATACTTTAAATAATTCAATGGAAATTGCTAATATTCCAGTTAGCGGAGGTATTTCAGTCGGTATCTGTCCAAGTGAAAATCTTATGTATATAAAAGCTATGGTCAATGGTGCGCCATCCCTAATGGTATATACAATTACTCCATGTGAAACAAAACAAAACTTACAAAATGATGAAGTTTCTTCAAGGCTAGGAAGACTTGAAGGACAAATCGAAGAAATCAAAAAATTATTAAGTGGAGGAGGTAAGTTAAAAAATGAACTCTAATATGCTATCAGCTTTGATGAATATGGGTCACAATCAACCCCAAACTCCAACTCAAATAACTCCTCCAATTGACCCTGAAAAAATGAAACAGATGATACCAAATTTAACAAAAGAAAGCCTTGTCCAATTAGTTCAACGGGCTCGTTTGCAAGGAATACCCGAAGACCAAATCGAACAAGGTCTCAATTTTATATTAAGTTTAAAATAACTTTTGCGTCCGGGGCATAAGTTATAAATATATATAAGGAGGGTTCTTTAATGATGAATGAAGGACTATCTGCGGGCGATATTCTCGCTCTAACTCGTGACAATGACAATAATGGTATGATGTGGAACAATCCTTTCATCTATCTAGTTTGGCTAGCCTTACTAGGTGGGGATGGTGGTTTGTTCGGACATCGGAACAATGATGCTGCCGCAGTTCAAGGAGCATTAACCCGTTCCGACCTATTTGAAGGATTTAACAACCAAGATGTGAATAACCAGCTTCGTGGTATTACCAATGGCCTATGTGATGGTTTCTATGCTATCAATAGTGGTCTAAAAGATGGCTTCTATGGTAATCAAGGTGCCATGAAAGATGGCTTCTATGGCATCCAGGGCGCGCTCGCTGAGAATCGTTTTGCTCAGCAGAACTGTTGCTGTGAAATCAAGGGTGGTATTAAAGACCTTTCTGCCGAAGGCTACAAGAACACCTGCGAAATCACAACCGCTATTCATGCTGAAGGCGAAGCCACTCGTGCTCTAATCAATTCCAACACTATGCAGGAGCTACGTGATAAGTTAGCTGATCGGGATCGTGAGTTACAAACTGCCAATTTCCAACTATCTCAACAAACTCAGAATGCTACTCTAATCGGAACTTTGCGTCCATTCCCTCAGCCCGCATATATTACTTGTTCTCCTTATCAGTCCGCTAATAACACTTGCGGTTCAAGTTATAATTGCGGATGCGGTATCTAATCAATTTTACCGTGAATACATATTCGTATCGGAGGTAAATAAAAATGATTGATAGCTATTCAAACACTTCTCAAGAAGTCATAGCCGGGGGCAATATTTCCTTTGCCATAAACAGCATTCAAACTGGATGCACGGCAACCCATAGTGCTGGTAGTACTACTTTCTCACTGAATAAACCTGGTTTCTACTTCATAACATTCAATGGGACCGGCGCCATTAGTGGGGCGACTGCAGGTGCAATAATTGTCTCTATGTTGAATAATGGGACTTTAGTTCCTGGGGCAACTGCTAGCGTTTCTTCTGCTTCAGCTACTGATGTGCGGAGCTTAGCATTCTCTAAACTCATCCAAGTAAAACCTTCTTGTTGTGCTGTGAATAACACCACTAACCTAACCTTCAATAATGCTGGACTAGCTACAACTTTTACTAATGTAAATGTTGTTATAACTAAAATAGCATAAGGAGGCGCGATTATGGTAAAATTCAAAGCACTATATAAAGGAATGAATGATGACTTAAAAGATGCAGAAATGATGATTGACTATGCTTGCGAAATCAGAAAACATGAAGAAGACAAACCTTTGGCAGATGAAATCGCAAAATACGCCCAATACCGACTAGAACATTTCATGAATTTCCATAAACTTTTTGAAAATGAAGCTTCTAAAGAAAAGGATGTAGATAAAGAAACTGTTTCAGGGTGTATGTGGCATGAAACCCATGAAATGTTCCGTCACTGGTATGACGATATCGAACGAAAAATAAAGAAATATTCCTAATTATAAGAGAGGAGAGCTTTGTTGCTTTCCTCTTTTTTATTCCCAGTTTATGACTTCAACTTTTTTATAACAAGTCTCACTTATATATTTTCCAATTCCAACAGCATCAGCTTCATCTTCAGTAAGACTTATATCAAACCATTCTTTTACTAACTGACGCATTGAACGCTTTTTATCGGACCTTGAACGCCCTTTTACTCCGCAATGCGCGCGCCATGTATTTGTCGGCGCGATTTTGAAAGGTACCCCTAAATCAAAACAAGCTTCCATCAAAATTCCTTGAAGTCGCGCGAGAGTCTCAAAAGTTGTCACGCCCATTTTCTCTTGGTATTGGATACCTTCAATTCCGACAAAATCTATACTAAAAGTTTTTATGATTGAAACTAACCATTCTTTTATTAGATGGTCTCGCGCAATTTCTTCTAAATCAATAGGTGCGCTAAAAACACCATACTTGATGAGCTTTTTATCATCATAAATTGAGAACCCCGAGATTTTTGTCGCTTGGTCCAATCCTAATACTCTAAAAGTATCTTTCTTTTTGGGGATGGCTTTCAAAGTTGAAGAGACCAATGGATTCTCTTTACATAAGGGGCAATCGCGCCGAGTACGAATTTTTTTCCAAGGAGCGAAAACATGGTGTCCTTCATTACAGGTATATTCGAGAATCTCATCTAAATTATGATATTCAGTAGAAACTAAATTCCACCCATCTTTAGATAATTCTGTTTTTATATCTTCTATTTGAATTTTTGCCAATTTCACCCACTTCCTATTATTTTAGTCCAGTAGAACCAAAACCCCCACCAGCTCTCTCTGTATCTTCCATAACGTTTTCTACCAGATAAAAATTAGCTTTGGGAACTTCCGCAAGAACTAATTGTGCAAACTTTTCGCCCTTATGAATATAATGATCTGCGCCATGTAAGATAGAAGTAATAATGGGGTGGCCGTTATTATCAAATTCGTAAGTAATATCTTGAATAGGCGCTTCTACATTTTCAACAATAACACAGACTTCTCCACGAAACCCTGCGTCAATAGTTCCGGGAGTATTAGCAACTCTTAGCTTTGTTTTTAAACAGCGGCCACTCTTAGGACGAATCTGTAGCTCATAACCATTAGGAATAGCAAACTTCAAACCAGTAGGAATTAGTTTTGTTTCGCCAGGATGGATTATATAGTCCTCTACTGCATATAAATCCATTCCACTATCATCTATATGTGCATATTCAGGCATTCGGGCCTCTTCTCGGCATTTCTCATAAGGAATTTGGATATACTTTTTAGCAATGCCTTGAGTCTCACTAATACAATTAGCTAATCCATTAGCCAATTGCTTCAGAAAATCTTTCTTTTGGGCAGAGAAGCCTTCTAATGTATCAATCTTTTGACCTAATTGAGCAAAACTTTGAACCATATCTTCAGCAGTAGCTCCATTAGCATTTATTGCTTGGGTAAAAAGCAAACGAGTATTTGCGTTATTTAAACTTCGTAAATAACTGTCTAAAACACCAGGAGCCAACAAAGCAAATTTATCTTCGGGAAGATTTAGCAGCCCGCCAATTGCTTCAAGTGTATCCTCTTTACCAGAAATCTCTCCCATTAAAGAAGATAGTTGATGAATATCTTCTTTGGTGATTTTTTCTTGGGCAGAAAAATCAAATATCTCAGCCATCTAACTCCTCCCATAATTCTCTAAAAATTTCAGTTATTTTGACTAGCCATAGCTCACCAATAATCTTACCTTTGTCATTTTTAGGAAATACTCTAATTTTTGTCATATCCATTCTCCTTTTGTGTCAATTCCATAAATCTTGGTAGCGTCTCAATCCAGTCACAAATCATCTGCCAATCAGGTAAGCGATGGTGGCGCCGTTGTTGATAAATTGTTTTTAGTTGTTGGTAGTTTGTTGTCATTCCTGCTGTTAGCTCAAAACCCATTGGAATATTATAAAGAATTTCAAGATACTTTTCATTCATAAGTCTCTGAGTCGTTTCTGTTTTTCTTTCTAAGGCAGACAATCTATTATATTCATCAATCTTTTCTTGACAAATATCGACAATTCTCCTATCCACATAAGTATTACATTGCTTCTTTAAAGAAAATTTTAAAATCTTGTGCATCTTGCTTTGGCTTGAAATAGGTTCCATCCAATGATAACGTTCTGCTTGCATCCAGGCATTTTGACTAATTGTCAAATCAAATTGGACAATAATTCCTTTTAAAGCATTATCATGTCCTTGGCCAGTCGGGCAAGTAAGACAGTTCCTAATACCAGGAGTAAGATCACTATTCAAATTTTCAATATTAACGGCTTTTGGATACTTAGCAGTTTTAATTGCTCGTTCAAGGCCATATACTTCTGTATTTTCAATCTTCAAATATACTTCTCCTTTACAAAATCTCCATCTTCATCTATGTAATAAACATTCTTGATTCCCAAATTCTTTATCAATCTACTACAAGCAGGACAAGGTTTACTGCAAGCCTTTTCTCCTGTTTTTAGTTCTCTAAAAGTAAAAATGGAAACTTTATCCCATTCTATTTCTTTTCCAATCAAGGGAGACAGGGCAGAAATCTCTGCATGTTCGCAAGAATTAGAATTTTTATAATCTTCAAAATTACGATACTTATTATAGTAAAATTGAAGAGGACGAGTTTTTGTGGAATTGCAAGAAGCAGACAAAATTCTTTTTCCACTAACGACTACTGCGCCGACTCTTGCTCTATCAAAATTAGAAAGCCAACACATTTCTTTAGCGATATTGAAGAAACTTTTTTCTCTGTGGGTCATTCTATCAACGCATCCTTTCTTTTTACTATAATAAGTATATCATAAAATTATTCTTTTTTCAAATTTTTCCTTTTATTCAATTCTTTTATAATTTGATCTATTTTTCGCGCGCACTCTCTAAACTCAATCGACGTCCATCCTTTTGTGGTCATAGCTGGCGTTCCAATTCGTAAACCAGAAGCCTCCATCGGGCTTCGACTTTCATTAGGAATACAATTCTTATTTAGAGTAATATTGTGCTTATCGAGTTCTTCTTGAACTTCGCGCCCTGTAAGATTAGGATAGTTATAAGTAAGGTCAATTAGAAATAGGTGATTATCTGTCCCTCCGCTTATGATTTTATATCCAAGACCTTGAAACTCATTACACATTGCTTTGGAATTCCAAATTACTTGATTAGTATAGTCTCTAAACTCAGAAGTTAGGGCTTCTTCAGCGCAGACTGCTTTGCCTGCAATAACGTGCATCAAAGGTCCTCCTTGGTTGGTCGGAAAGACAGCGCCATCTACCTTCTTTGCCAGTTCTGGCTTACAAAAAATTAGCCCACCCCGTGGTCCGCGCAAAGTCTTATGGACAGTAGTAGTAATAATATCAGCTAGACCAAAAGGAGAAGGATGACATCCTCCTGCTATCAATCCAGCTATATGTGCCATATCAACCATAAAATATGGTCGATAATTATCATTTCTTTCAATCATTCCTTCAAGTTGAATCACATCAATTATTTCTTTCATTCTCTTAAAATCAATAATGCGACTATAAGCACTCGCGCCAGCTAAGACCAGTTGTGGATGATAAAAACGGATTTTTTGTTCAAAATCCTCGTAATCAATAAATCCATTCTTATCTACTCCATACTCAACATGGTTGAAGATTTTACCACTAATATTGACAGGAGAACAATGCGAGAGGTGAGCCCCGTTCGCCAAAGACATGGAAAGAATTGTGTCTCCTGGTTTTAGGACTGCCATATATGCTGAAATATTAGCTTGCGTTCCACTATGAGGTTGAACATTTACGTGGTAATCAGTATTAAAGACTTCTCTCCACTTATCACAGCAATATTCTTCTAATTGGTCTACTACTTGGCATCCGCCATAATAACGTCCTTGACGTCCGGAATGGCGTGGACATTCAGGATATCCCTCAGCATATTTAGCCGTAAGACAAGAGGCCATAGCAGCTCGAACTGCATCGCTAGGATAGTTTTCACTAGCGATGAGTTCAATATTTTTTCGTTGGCGCTCTGCTTCAATTCTAATTAGATTAGCTACTGTTGGAGAATGGTCATTTACAAAATTATAAACAATAGGGTCTAAAGAACTCAATTCTCTTCCTCCTTTGCTTCTAAGTAACCTTTCATATGCTCATCTTTTAGGGCTTGCTGGATATTTTTCCAGGCATCTGGAAAAAGAGAACCAATCAAAAAACTAAAACTAATTTCTTCACCATCAAAATTTTCAATAACTTCTGAAATTTTTTGAAAGCGCTTTTTTGAAACTGTCATTTCCATAATTAATTCTCCTTATCCACATTTGCTCCAACCACAAGATTTACATATGACGCATCCGCCCTCTTGTAGAAGTTCAGAACCGCACTCTGGACACTTAGCGCCGTTATCAGTCTCTGGATTGAATGGGGGTCGGCTCTCAGAGGTTGATACTTGAGAATCGGAATCTGCCAAGGCAATAATTGAATTCCCTTTTTCAATTTTTTCTTTCATCTCCTTCCACATACCCATAAGAGCATTGCCAACTGCCATGGGACAACAGGCACCTTTTGAGGTATCATGCTTCGTAGCAGTTCGAGAAGCATAACTTGGACAAGCACCGGTACTTTGGAGCTGGTCGACAATATCCTCGATTTTTACTCCCCCACGACAGGCTAAGGAAATCATTCGAGAAAGACCAACCATAAAGTTTGCACATCCACCAGTACTTCCTTTATTTAGATAAATTTCCATCAAATCGCCTGTCTGAGGGTCAAACCAAGCAGTACAGTGAAGAGAGCCGCAACCAGTGATGAGACGCCGTTTCATCCCAATTAGATTATCAGAACAACTAATTATTTCTCCACGAGACAAGCTCTTTTCTTTTGAACCTTCTTGGGAAGAATTGGTGGTTAAAATTCCAAGTCGCTTACAGCCATTTCTAAAAACAGTAATACCCTTTAGTCCTTCTTTCCAGGCATTTAGATAAATCTCCTCAACTTCCTTAATAGTTGCTTCTTCTGGAAGGTTTACTGTACTACTAATAGAAGCATCAATGTGTCTCTGCCATACTCCTTGCATTAGGACTCTATTTAAAGGAGAAATTGTTGATGAAGTACAAAACCAATTAGGAAGTTCAGCTTCATCTTTTATTCCATGTTCATCCATATATTCTTTTATAATTGGAGTATATACTTTATAATATTCATCATGACCATGAAGAGATTCGGTTTTTCGAGTGTAGGAATTGGCAAAAATTGGTTCAATTCCTCCACTAATCCCCAACATCGTAGAAATAGTGCCAGTCGGCGCGATTGTCAGCAATTGACTATTACGAAGTCCATAAGCCTCTATTACTTCTCTTGTGCTTTCACAAGTATTATTTTTTAGGAACCCACTTTTTTGGATACAAGATTTATAATTATCATAAGATCCGGCGTGTCCAGCAAGAAAAGCTGAAGTATATAAAGCCTGGTCTGCCATTACTAAACCAATTTCTTCACATAACTGTCGGGCCTGTTCTGAATCATAAGGAAGCTCCATTTTTATAAGCATATCAGCCAGACCCATAATTCCAAGACCTATTTGACGCCAATCTGCTACTGATTGCCTTTGTTCTTCTAGGGGATGCAGAGAAAGTCCTTCTTCTAACACTTCGTTTAGATAGATAACACCATTAGCTACCGTTTCACCAAAATCATCAAAATCAAACTCTTTATTTCTTACAAAAGCCGATAAATTTATACTTGATAGAAGGCAAGACCCTCCTGCAGGAAGAGGCTCCTCCGCACATGGATTGGTACCTGCGTACTCAAAACTATCATCATATTCAAGTAAATTATAATTAGAGATGGTATCCCAAAAAAGGATTCCAGGTTCTCCCCAGTCCCAATTGTTTTTACATAACTTTTCAAAAACTTCTCTAGCTCTAGTTGTCTTTGTAATAGTTTCGTTAGTTTCTGGACGAGTAAAAGACATTGTCCAGTCCTTATCGTCAATTACTGCCTCCATAAAATCATCAGTTACGCGAACGGAAATGTTTGCTTTAGTAACAGCATCTGGAGAAGTTTTTATATCAATAAAGTCCAACAGATCGGGATGATGACAGTCTAAGCTAATCATCAGTGCGCCCCGCCTTCCGGCTTGGCCAATCTCTTCAGTTGTTTGACTATATCCTTGCATAAAGCTTACTGCGCCAGTGGTTTTCTCTGCTTGATTATGAACTTTTGCACCTGCGGGAGCTAATTTAGAAAGGTCAATTCCACAGCCACCACCATAAGAATAGGTTCTGGCTAGTTTCTTGCGACTTTCAAAAATAGACTCAATATTATCTTCTGGAGGAGTAATAACATAACAATTACTATAAGTTACTCGTGTATCAGTGATTCCTCGATTGCTAAGAATTCGTCCACCGGGAATGAACTTTTTTTCAATAATTAGTTCTTTTATTGCTTCATTATTTCCACTAACTCTATTTAGCCATTCGTCAAATGATTCTTCATTCTTACGATATTTTCTCATCCAAATATCAATACCAAGTAAGTTGTCTTTTCCTAGCCATTGATCTATTGTCATTTACTTTCCTCCATATCACAAAATTCACAATATCCTCCAACAAAATGATGCTGGCATTGAGATTGATAGTTTTTATTCTCTCGCAGAAGGCGCGCGACCTCATTATTTAGAGTGAACTGATTAGGCGTGAGAAGCGTATTGATAAGTTGATTATTCAAATCAATAGCTCTTCGAATTTCAATTTGAGTCATTTATAATTTTCCTCCCATCAAAAATTACTTTTCTCCATTCATAAAACATTCTAAAGGCTTCATAGTTATTGAATCTAACATATTGAAAAGCATCTCTAGCTTCTTGTGTAGAAGGCCATCTTCGTTGATATTTTGCTCGCCAACATTTCCAAGGGTCCTGATGTTTAGCTATCCATTTGCAATAATCAACAATTCTATCTGCTTTATAATTATAGTATTTTGACCTTATAAACCAATTCAAGACTTCAAAAAGATTTTGTAATTCAGGAGTTGTGATTAGTGTGTCATTATATATAAGTGAAATTTTTATCCAATGTCTATGGAAAAATAGAACTTGAGGAAGAATTAAAGGTAAGCGGTTCATCAAAAAATCGTTTTCGTCCTTGCACCCTTCATCAACTTTATAAGACATCTGGCTCGTTCCTAAATCCCATAAATGTCTCATTTTATCACATAAGACATCATCCATAAAATTATTATATTGTATTCCAAAAACATCTTCCATGATAGGCAGTCGTAACCATTTTAGCAGTTCTTCCTCCGAAGATACTTGTATAGGAAATTTAGTTCCAAGTGAATATGGTTTTACGGTATTGCTATTTAGATTATTTCGAGAGTATAGCCAATCTTTTATGAAATCATAAGCGCCATCAACAGCGCCAGCATCGTAATCGTGAAGAATGAGGCATCTTGTGTTTTGGAACATATAGTCTTCTTTTTTTAGCCAAGGGTCTATATTTTTCCCATCAATTGAAAGACGAATATGCGCGCTCCATAAAATTCTCTTGAAGAGGCGCGCGTCATCCTTTATACGGCAAAAATTAGGAGAATGGCGCTCATAGATTGAAAAATCAGGAATGGTTTGTTCAATTTCAAGAGGAAGAGGTTTGTATGAACCTGGTTGTATTGCACGTCCTCCAAGAATTATCTTATCATCAAATAATTCTCGTGGATAAATTCCATCATCATAATCTTTTCTTACATAAAGAGTAGAGAAGCGTTCTGGCGCCAACTCTGGTGCCAGAACGGAAATTTCTCTTTTTTTCTTATGATAAGCACAAAGTTTCGCACATTCAAGATTAGGGAGGACGTTTTGGTAAGTAAAAAAATCGTAATCATGTACTCCAATTATTCCCATTACTGTTCAATCCTCCCTTGACTTTCTACTGTGCCGTCTTTGTTTATTTTTGTGATTAGCTCAATGCCATGATAAGGAGTATTCTTATATTTTTTCATGACAAATTCATTCTCTCTTCTAATGCCTGTGATAATAATTTTGTTTCCTCTACTGAAGATACTTTTCTCGATGACGTGTTTTTTACCATCAGCGCCTCGTTCGCTAATTTGTTTATCATAATAAGAAAAGACTTCACCAAAAACTCTTACATTCACAACGCCCTCTCTAGTCAAAACTGTTACCATTTTTTTACTTTTATCTCTATCAAGAACAGTACCACAAATACGGCAAATTTTGAAAAGTGGGATTTTCTTTCCTTTTATTTCAATTATTCTATCAATTTCAGGCTGTTCATTTAGTTCAAAGAAGTTTGAAAAACCACATAGTCGATAATTGACATCTTGAAGTTCGTGCTGATGAAAATAACAAGAAACACTATCCATCTCCCATTTACTAATAGAACCAAGACAGTATTTATTCCAAACATCGGACATCAGCCTATTATTCACATCATTTAGTAATAATTGGTTATTATCTTTTATAAAAGGACGAATAATATCCATCTGAGCCTTATAAATTTTATCCCATTTGGTTTGAAGAATCGCAAATCCACTTTCAGTATCATAAGGTTCTAGAAAATCAACATCAAAATTCTTTTCATAAAAGTTCATTGCAATGTTATCTAATCCATAATACTGAGTTCCTATTTTCATCTTTTTTAGATATTTGTTGAAATTGAAGACTCGTCTTTGAAGGTCATACTCGTCAGGAATCATTCCAAAATCAATCAGCATCTTCATATTTTGGAGAGTTATTCGTTTTTTCGTATCACTGATTTCTGAGACATAATATTGCATTAAGTTCTCTCTGTCTCCAAATTCATCAAAAGCCCCAGCTTTTACAAGATTTATCATTTGAGGTTTATTGATTTTTACTTTCGATAGAAAGTCATCAATTGAGGAATAAGGACGATTTTCGATTATAGATTTTACAATATCTTCGCCCACTTTTACAATTCCACTCATACCAAAACGAATTATTGATTTTTCTACATCGGGAGAAAAGGTATAAGTAGATTTGTTTATATCAGGTGGCGCGACATCAATCCCTGACATTTTCATTTTACCAATGGCTGAACTGATTTTTCCATAATTCGTGGTTTTAGTTTTTTTCTTTTTCTTCTTTTCCTTTACAGTCCCTTCATCATCATCATCTTCGTCATCTTCACCATCATCTTCAAATTCTTCTACACAGTCAATGTAAGTTTCTTCAATGGCCTCTTCCTCCTCATCTTTTTCGATGCCTTCATTCCCTCCACTATCGCTAATAAGACAAGCACAGTTCCAAAAAATAATCGGAAACCGATAAGCTAAATTCATTTCTTGAAGAGCGATTAGAGAATAAGCTAGGGTATGTGATGCATTCTTTACCACTCATGGTTTCCCATGCCGATTAAATCGTTGTGGTCTGGGCTATACCATCATCCTTATCTAATAAGGCGTCACTATTATAGTCTCTGAACGTCTTTCTTAAATAATTATACTTTCTATTCATTCCAAAAGGTCTATTATAAACAATTGCGATTAACTTTAATATATTATACTGATTTGCAGTTTCAATTCTATACAAACCGCTTTCAGACATTCTAATTGCGATATCATCCATGAAGAAATTATTTTTTAACACTTCTGTAATCCATATGGCAAAATCTTTAGACATCGTGCATATATAAAATTGCGCGCCGCCATAGGAAGTTTTAGAAACACAACCATCACCGTCAATTATTCCTCGAATAATATAAGGTAAAAATTGTTTTTCTTCATCAAGAAGTTTTGGCGTTGGCAGAATAGTTGATTTATTTGGAACAATACCAAAACGTTCAACTTGTTTTGATATGCCAGGTATTGTAATTAAAACTCTATACCTGATTTTGTGAATTCCATCATTATAACTTTTATAGTCAGTGCCAATCGTTTTTGCCACAAAGCTTATCGCGTCTTCATCTGTCATATCTAATCCTAATCCATCTCTATCACTTAACACATATCCATCTGTTAGTAATAAACCAACAAAATAAGCATCAAATGGAGAAGTTAATTTTTCTAAGGAGTAAACATAACCCCTGCGACTATTTTGTGCCTCTTTTATTATTTCTTTATAATTCTCTGGATAATATTTTTTTACTTTGTCCGTTATTGATTTTTTGGTTTTATAACCATACTTATTCATTAGTTCTATAACGGAGGTTCCTTGTTTATATTCTTCAACCAATTGTAGTTCTTGTTCTTTGGATAATTTTTTATATCCCATTGTATCTCACCTCTAATTATAAGTAGCCTTTGAGATGAGAAAGTATATCATTTTAAGAAATTTCGCTGCGGATTATCCAATCTTTAATAATTTTACCATACCCGCACTTTTTCTGCGCGGCCACTATATACGTCACCGTTACAGTTTGGTTATTAAAGCTCTAAGGAACTTCCCGCAATTTAAGTGATTTTTAACTATATGTTACCATATAGGGCTTCAATATTCTAAAGCCATAACCTTTACTCGTACAAACCAACACATTCCAAACATACTTACAAAATTTTTCATCTAATCCTTTTTCTTTTATAACTTTAAAATACTCATCCTGTAATTCAAGAAAAGCTTTGGGATTTTTCTTCGCTATGGATTTTCGTAGTTTATCTGCCCAAGTAAGACTAAAACCCCCACATTCAGGCAACTGAACCAATTCCATAAATTTTTCTTGAGATTCACAAATACCATAAGAAATCTTTACTACTGGTTCAAGGATTTTCATTTCTTCTTTTGTAAGACCGTAATTCTCCATTTCTTTATACCATAAAGAAATATCATTTTTAAAACGAGCAAATTTATTTAAAGGCTGTTCTGCTCCTTTTTCCTGAGCCATCAAACGAATTACAGAGTTCAAGATAGCCAAATCGTCTACTGACTGAGGATGAGTCAGCGCAATACCACTGATACCGCTTTGCTTTTCCATTTGAAATAAGCTGGTAATTTTATGGTCCCATACCATTTTCCACATATCTGGCGCTGTTCGCTCCAAATTATAGATACCAATGACACTTTCATAGGTTTCCTTTAGAGTGCCTCTTTTCTTGACATATCCATAATCAACTAACAAATCCAAACAATTATGAATTTTATCTAGTGCTTCTACTGATAATAGGTCATACTTAATAAGTGATACATCTTCACACGCATGGAGGTCAAAAGCTGTAATAATCGTACCATCTGGCGCACGCATTAGTCCAGTTGAATCGGTAAAAGACTCATCTACAAAGATTACCCCACCAGCATGAATTCCATATCCACAAATCAACCCTTCAATTTTTTGGGCGACTTCCCAAACTTCGGGATAGTTTTCAGTCATTTCATATACGAATTGTTTGATTGGCTTCCAATCATTTTCAGTATCACCATACATACATTGAGACAAAGTTCGTAGCAATCCTCGGTCAGAAGGAACCAATGAAGCCAAATATGAAGCAATATCGACATCTATCCCTAAACCGCGACAAGCTGTGAGGATTGCTGACTTGGACTTTTCTTGGCGGAAAGTAGCAACATTTGAAACTCGATTATCCCCATAAACTTTTCGTAAATGATTTAGGACTTCTGTGCGCCGGCCACCCTCAATATCCACATCCACATCAAGTACTGAAACTCGGTCTGGATTCAGGAATCTCCATCTAAAAGTTTTGGTAGTTTCTTGTAGAGGATTGATTTGAGTTATATTCAAAAGATAAAGTAGGATAAAACCTACTCCAGAACCTCTTCCTGGCCCGACTAATGTACCAGCTTTCCAACACTCCTCAATAATTCTTTGAAGATTTAGATAATAGGCTGACCAATGTGCTTTATTTACATTAGAAGAAATCCATGTCATTTCAAGACAAGCATTGACTTCATCCCAAGTTTTTTGATTCCATAATTCTTGAGGTCCGTCTTCTAGCGCCTCAACAATCATACAGGCTAAAGCTCTATCACCTATATAATCAGACTCCACGAATGTTTTCAGATAAGGAATTCTTTCTATCCAACAATTCTGAACATATTTAATTTTAGATTTTTTCCAAGGAAGCTGAGGAATGTATAAAGGTTTTAGAAGGCTATAATCTTCACACATATCCTTTATTTTTAGTATATTCCTATATGCTATTTGTAATTGCTCTTGTGAAAAATATCCAAAATAACTTTCGAGTTCTTCTGTACTCATTAGATAAGTTGTAGCATAGAAATCATCTACTTCTCTATCACCATTTTGAGCATTTAGATAAGCTTTATGGATTGCTCTGTCTTCTTTTTTGAGATAGTGCGTATCTGTTGTGATAATATAAGGAATTTCAAACTCATTCGATAACTCAAAAAGTTTTTTATTGACATAAATTTGGTCCTTATTATTACTGGGTTGCATTTCAAAAAAGAAATTTCCATGGCCGAACAAATTATCCATTTGGCTTATCCAATTATAAATTTTTAACATCAATTCTGGATTATCTTTTGCTTTTAAAAGTTGAGTGGGAAGACATCCTCCAAGACAAGCCGTTGAACCAATTACGTGACCAGGTTCCGCACCAATAATTTCAAATAAGTCATTATAATAAGTCGGAACTCGACGCATTCCTCGCGCCATATAACTTCTCAGCCAAGCGCGGGTAGAAATTTCACGAATCTGCTTATGACCGATGGCATCTTTAGCTAACAAGATAAAGTGATAGTATTTATCCTGTCCAGCTTTATAATTAGAAGCATTTAGCCCATTTCGACAAAGATAAATTTCATTTCCCTGGATAACTTTGAAGTTAGGATGCTTTTCTTTTATCTTTTTATAATATTTTTCAACTCTAACAGCTCCAGAGATACAATCGTGGTTAGTAATGGCTACTACTTCATGTCCCAGTTCAATAGCATAATCAATTAGGTCTTCAACTTTTATAATACAATCGCGCAGTCGAAGATTTGAGGTCTCATCGTGGTCATGCAACGAGCCCGGGTATGAGATTCTTTCACTCATTTACAAACCTCCTTTTTTACTTTCTATATATATTATATACTAAATTCCAAAAAATTTCAACTATTAGAATGAAAATCTTCCATCTTGAACCTCCATATCCACTATAAAAATTTGGGGCAATTCTTGTCCTAACCAAGTGTTGATATTAGGTCTACCAACTAAGGTAATTTCCATTTCATTTGAAAAGCCTTTTAGTTCTTCTATCAAGTCTTTTGCTCTAAACTTGATATAAGTAATTCCATTTTTCTCAATTCGTAATGTATCTTTATTTTTTCCTATAATTTTTATTTCATTAGGTGAAACTACTAAATTAGTAATAGCTATCATGGCTTCGGGATTTTGTTGCCCAAATACTTGTTCATACGGCGCGACATCAAGAATTATAGCTTCTATGTCTTTATCATTAGCTCTTCGAATAAAATTTACATCATAAATATTTTCTCCAAAATCAATTTGAGAGAGTTCTTTATTTGCTATTTCATGAAGTTTTGAGAGATTCTTGTCAGAAACGCTTATTCCGAATGCTTGGTCGTGGCCAAGAGTATATTCAAAAAGACCAGTCTCTGATAGAAACTCTTTGAAAGAAGTTAGCTCCGTATTACTTGGCGCGCGAGCACTACCTCTATCGAAACCTTCGAAATTTCGTCTAGCCAATATAGTAGGTTTATGATATTTCGCTGACAGTACCATAGCTACTAATCCATTTAGCTCAGCAGGAAAATCATCATCATCATCAAGTCTTACAAATAAAATCTGATTTTCCAATAAATCTTGCTTGAAAATTTTTACCTCTAATTCTTGAACTATTTTCTCTTTCATTTTGTCCTGATGGGCTTTTGCATTCGTACATTCACGTGCGCTCTCTATACAAAGCCTCTCCATTGTCCCTTTAGCTCCACGTTTATGGCATTCTACCATTATATTTGGTTCAATAAAACTACGATAAAGTCGATACTTTTCTTCCATTGAACCAACTCGAATCATGGCGTTTATAAGAGGTACAATATAAAAAGCAACAGTTATAGGATTTATCTTTCCACCCATTGAATAGTCTTGTTTATCCAATAAAACTTGTAGCATCGTATTCTTGATATTACTAAACCCAGTCTGAACTAAGTATTGATTTTCATATTCAAGCATTGACATCATATCACCAACTAGCGAAACAGCACAGAGGTCAATATAGTCATAAGCCCAATCCATCAAAAAATAATCATCTAATGCTCTACAAAACTGCCAAACTACACCTCCGCCACAAAGGTCTTTATTTCTATAATTTTTAGAAGTTTGATTATTTATAAGTATCATATTTGGAGGAATTTCACTTTCAGATTCCTTTATATGGTGATCTAAAACAAGGACTGGGCAGGTAAATTCTTTTATATATTGTCCATCATTTGTAGCACTATCTGGCGCGATAATAAGGCCCCAGTCCTTCTTTTCTAATTGTTCCATCATATCAGAAAAGCCATGCTGTTTTCCTTCATGAATAAAAAACTCAATTTCTTTTTCATGATTCATTCTCTTTAAATATTGATAAATTATAGCAAAAGAAGCTACCCCATCCATATCGCAATCAGCGATAATGGCGTAAGGCTTATCAAGAAAAATAGTATTTTCAATAGCCTTTACTCCTGCTTGGTAATTATCTAAATCCTCAAAACTTTGCAAGCATTCCTTTGTTGGATGTAGAAAAGCTTGAACGTCTTGAATACCTCGCGCGCGAAGTAAGTTCTTTCCATAATCTTCTTTTATCTCTTGATTTGCTAGTCGATATTTCACTTCACAATTACTCTCCTTTTCAATAGCTCTTCAAATTTTTCTTGTCCCTCATCTACCGGAGAGTCCTTCTTTTTCGTAAGATTTTCTCTATCATAGATAAAAGAAAAATTTGAATAATTTTTATATTTACTACACATTTTCCACAATTTTTGAAAATAGTCTTCACTTCCGGGCTTTTCTTCATTATCAAAACAGATAACAATTTCTCTTGGTTGAGCACAACGCATTAAAATATCAAGTTGATATTTATTGAATTGACTTCCACAGGAGGCAACTGCACAGTTAGGAAATGAGAAATTTTCGCACATAAGAACGCTTTTTTCTGCTTCAAAGACATAACAAATTCCATAGCGTTTGATATTTTCCAGATTTTTGTCTAAACCATAGAGATTTAAACTCAATGGATGTGAATACCATTTGCCCTCAATTTGAACTGGCATATATTTTCCTACGTTTTCTACCTCCCACTGATTGAGCGCGCGCCCTCTAATTCCAACCAAACCGCCCCTAACATTATAATGAGGAATTATGATTTTATTTTGACCAATAGAAAAACGAATATTGAATTTATCCATAGCTTTATGAGAAATTCCTTCTTCTTCCCAATCAGCAGGATACTCTTTTATAAAAACATCCAAGATACCTTTCTCATAAGTTGGAAGCTCTTGTCTTTCTTTTTTTGGCATAAACTCATTTCTTTTTGATTTATAGCTTTCGTTGATTTCTGTCTCAGTAAATCTTTTCTCACCATAACTTTGAACAAATTCTAAAACATCTTCATGCCAATCATAAGTGATTCCTCTCGTTTCATAATAATGTTCAATAAAACGAAAGATATTCTGCGCGCCACATTCACTATAACACATAAAAATATGAGTATTTTTATAATAATAAAGCTTCCAAGATGCTTCATCTAAATTAGTATTATGACACGCAGTTTTGCATAAAAGGAAATCTCCCTTGTCTTGCCAAGGAATTTCCAATTTATCCAAAATTTTCTCTACTATTTCATCAGTAAGATTTTCAATTATTTCTCTATAATCCAAAGAAATCTCCCTTCTTACTTATTTATCTCCTCTAAGAATTTTTGTTCTTTTTCGTCTAATTCCCATTCAACTTTTTGTTGAGTATCATAAAAATCAAGAATAGGATTCATCCTATCATCAGTTACAAATAAATCAGTAAGTCTTAGTGTTCCCGTATTGAAATAACTCCAAATACGAACCTGAGTCCATCGTCCTGAACGAACCTTAAATACATCAAAAACTCGATTAGGAATTATACCACCCATTAGGTTTCCATCTTTTTGAAGAATATCTATCTCATCTTTTGTAGGTCGCGCGCCAATTATACCATTATCTGCTTTATTGATTGTTGCTCTGCCGCCAGCTAAGCTAGCTTCATTTCGTATTTCTGAGTTGTCATCTGCTTTAGCATTTACTTGGGTTGAAGTAAAAATTGAAACATTTTGCTCAATAGCCAGATCTTTTAGCGCGGTTGCCATCAATGCTAGAATTTCATCATTTCTAAGATTGTGTCCACGAAATTCATTTAAAACTCCCGGAGAAATAAAAATATAATCAAAAAAGACGTAGCGCCGTTGGGAAAGAATTACCTCTTCTCTAACACTTAGTTTTATTTGCTCAATAGAGGGATTTGGTATTCTCATTAGTTTTAGGGTTTTATAGGTCTTGATTATATGGCGCGCGACCTCAATTCTTTTCCTTTCACTATCAGTAAGAGTATTGAATTTGAATTTAGATTCTTCTACTCCACTTAGGTAGGCTAAAATCATTTTTATTATTTGCTCTGGTTTTTGCTCTGTCATAATAAAAAGAACTGGCTCACAAGCACCATTCTTGATCCATTTTCCATCTATTTCACTATAAAAAAATGGAAAAGCTAATTTGCATGCATCTGCAACAGAAAGTCTCGTCTTACCGCAACCACTAGCAAGACTTCGTATTGTAAGCGCGCCGAGTTCTGCACCATTTATAATTGATGAAAAAATCTCTCCATTGATTGATAACCCAATACCTTCTTCACTACCAAAAGTTTCAATTACACTATCAATTTCATTTTCCAAATCCCAGGTTTGGACCGTCTCATTTTGGATGTAAGATTTTTCTACATCCAATAGGTTCTTCTTTACTTCTTTTAGTATATCATCTACCGAAAGATTTTTGAAGCGTTGGTTTATATCAAAAGCCTTGGGTTGGGTTAGGTTTTCACAATAAATATTACTAGTATCAAGACCCATTCGTTTGAGGTCTCTTACTAAATTGAACTTTTTTAGTTCATTATAGTAATAAGGAAAATTACCTGGCTCACTCATAAATTCAGCATCTTGAAGATATTCAATGCCATTATTTTGAGAAAAAACTAGCTGCCCGCTAGGAGTACTTTCAAGATAGCTCGAAATATCGACGGGAGTAATATGAGATGCTCCACCTCGATATAAATTGTCAATCGCTACAAATAAATAGCGAGTAAAAGTTGAAGAGAAGTCTGCTGGGGTTATTGTATATTTATCTATCTCACTTAGATATTGAGGGTGTTTCATTAAACTTCCAATAACTTGGAGTTCTGTATTTTTGTCAATCATTCGATGTCCTCCAAACTCCATCGAGATTTTTTCTGGGGTACGGTTTTTGGTTTTTTGAGTAGCACTTTTTGTTGGGACTCTCGCTGTTTTATTTGCTCCTCAATTCCGGCTAAGGTTCCTCGCTCATTATTTTCTCTTTGCTTCCAATAAGTAGTAGCCTCTTCATATATAAAAGGGATAATCCCTAATCCTCCATGACCTTTTGACCAGTCTCCATTCCTAATTTCATAGAAATATTTTAGTGTATAAAAAATGCCTTTATAAGTTCCAATTTTATCTTTTTCGACAAATTTTTTCAACTGAGCTTCACAAAGATGATAATCATAAGAAACTTTTAGGTCGTGCGCGATAAAATCATAAATACGTTTTTTCCAATCTTTATCTTTTAGAATATTTCCTTTCTTTAGATTTTCATAACAAGATTTGTGATAGTACCAACCTTTGGATGGCATTACCCACTCTATATCCGCGCCAGCTAATTGTGCGTCAAAGCGCTCCCTACAAGCACGGCAGATAACTAAATGTTTTGCCATTTATATCCCTCCAATCTTATTACATTATATCATATTTTTCTAAAAATGTCAAAAAAGAGGTAGGATTTCTCCTACCTCTAATTCGATTATATGGGTTACATCGCACGCAAGTCCATTACAGCGAGTTGTAAAAGAGAGACCTGATCTTCTGTAACCTCCGAGAGTTTAAGTTTTCGTCCAAATACCATTTCTACCTTTTTAGACATAGCACGGACTACTGCTTCCTTATCTTCATCAGTTTGGGCGTTATTTACCTTGGTAGTCCAAATCTCACGGGCTTCGGACATTAGAGCATTGAAGTCGAGTTTTTCTTCGGTCTTCGCCACCTCAAAAGGCTTATCGGAAACTTTGATTCCATCTTTTTGCTCTGCCATAGTAATTGCATTATCAATAGCTTTTACTAGTTCATCATAGCCAAAAGGAATCTTTGGCGCCATATATTTGAAACGGCTACCAGCAAAAAGAGTCGGAGTTTCACGAGTATATAGCCAGCGCTTAGCTTCGCCATCAACATATTCGGTTCCGATGTAGCCAATGACGTCAACCAACGAGTTACAAATTTCCGCTGCCCGCTTGGGAAGGTCAGGACTAATAATTTCGACCTCACTTCCGTCCGCTCGTTTTTCAATTCGAGAAACGCTGTGGGCTAGCAACACGACGCCATAACCAAGGAGAGTAATCTTCCGAAGGGTAGATTCAAACTCTTTCTTACACTGAGCGTAGCCTGCTCCCCATGCAATGTCAGAAATCTTTGTCACGCCATTTTGAGAACAGACAAAACTCTCAACATAGTCCCAGGCGATAGAAGCAGTATCAAAGATAATGGTATCAAAACGTTCTCTTACTTCGGGTTTTTCAAGCTGACGAAGCACTAACTTCACATCAGCCCATTTTGTGATGTCTTGAGCGACAATCCCACCAATCGCATTATAACCTTTCTCAAAAGCCAACAGTAAGCTTTTAGGAAATGATGCAGCAGCAGTGGTTTTACCACTTTTCAATTATGTTATCGTAAAGGCTTTTTATCCTTTACTTCTTATACTTTATTTTTGTATAAGTTCAGCATATCTTTTCACCTTTACACTAAAGGTGGGTAGTCTCGTGGGGATTTATATCTTCAAATTTCGAGTTAGTAATTGTTCATACTTCTTTCTTTTTCTTGAAAGGCACCAACAATTATCATAATATAAAATATCATAAATTTGTCTTGTTGGAACAGAAGAATACTGAAAATAATATAATGTATGGGCTCTTTGAGTTTGCATAATACAGGGTTTTGGGATTCCTTTTTCTTCCAAAAAATCTACTATTGTTTCAAGGACTTCTTTTGTTGCAGAACAAATTTGAAATCTAATAGCAGAAGGGCCAGCAGAAGAAATACTGCCATCTCCATCAAAAAACCCTCTAACGAAATCTCTCCAATATTTCTTATCTAATTTTTTTGGAAAAGAAAAAGTAAAAGTTTTCTGCGGCACTATATTATATTCTGCCAATTTCTTTTTTATATGTTCAGAAGTAAAAGACCAAGTTGAAGTTTCAAAACCGTCTTGAGTTAGATAATCTTTTATAGGTCTTCCACCGACTTCTTTTTGAAATTCTAAAAGAATATCTTTATCAGTCGAACTAAGAGATAGTTTTATCTCATTGCTATCTTTTCTAACTGTCCCATCAGATGCTAGAAAGCCTAATAAGTAAGCCATTCGCTCATTTTCTGCATCAAAATAATTATCATTGACAGGATATTTTCTTTGGTTTTGAGGAGATTGTCGAATAGCTTCACTTGCCGTTCTATATAAGCCATATTTTTGCAAACATCTTCGGACAACATCTTGACCGCCTGAAATAGCTTTACAACACAAATCTGCTCTTCCTGTCTCTCGATAGGTTTTACAGACTAAATCTTCCTCTTCTTGAGATAAAATTCTCATATTTTTTGGATTTGGCTTTCCTTTTTTTGTCTTTCTAGAATGGTCTATTCCTTGGGCATCTAATAGTTTTGAAACTGTATAATAAGAAGTATAATACTTCTCAAAAATCTCTGTAAGTTTTAAACCATTTTTATAATCATTTACAATATTTTCTTTAGTTTGAGTATCCACACTGAATCCTCCTTTTTTTGAAGTTTATTATCCCTATGCGTTGCCCCTGACTAATATTTTACCATTAGCCTTCAGGTCTGATTCCCATCTCAGGGTTCCAGTTTTTTACTACCTTATCTCTAAATGTCACCACTTAGAGGCCCAAAATTTTAGGCTTACCATAGAGCATCACATATTTCCCTTTCAAATTTCGAGATACAATATTGGGTTGTAAGGAAAGTAAATCAATAGCCATAACTATTTACCTCCTTAGAATCCCATATCGTCTCCTGCTAAACGAGAAGTGGTTGGCGCAGGAGTCTTCATCTCACCCTTTACTTTGTTCATATCCTTGGTCTTCTGGACCTCTAGACGAGCCTTGCGTTCCTTCATTGCTTGTGCAAGGTCCTCAACATCAAAAGCCTGCTCACCCTCTAGAGCACTCTGAGAACCACCGGTAATTAGTAGCTCACTAATACTACGGGTGCGAGTCTTTTCAATGGCTTCGCCAAAATCTACATCCTCAATATAAGTCTCAGTAGTAGAGGTAAAGTTCAAACGACCATTAGCCTTAAAGGTATAATCGGGCTCCCAATACTGGGTAATAGCATTAATGACATTAGGATTAGAAGCATATAGCTTTACTACCTCAACCTGACCATTCCAATTAGGGACAATAGTTGTAACTTCTAGCTTCTTGGGCTCAACCTCAATACCATCCTTATCAACAACATAATTGATATTAGAAACAGCAAAAGTTAGAGAGAAGCTAGCTTCAGGCTTAAAATCACCAGTAGCCTTACCAACAAAAGAGGCACTAATACGAGGAGAACTTACAAAACGTCCATCCTTAGAGAAGAACTCATTCATCTTGATTTTCGCGCCAGTAATACGAATCTTGTCCGCACCTTCACGCCCACCAGCAGAAGCAATAGACATAAACTCTTCCTTGACTCGCTGGATACTTTCATAGGAGGGGTTCAGACCTCCATCTTTCTTATACTTTTGACTAAAAAGATGGACGGGGATTTCGAGATGTAGAGGAACAGCATTCACGACTTGCTCAACAAGTACCTTGATAGTTCCTCCGATTGTCTCAATTGTCTCACCATTCTTGACAAAAGAACCATACTTCAAATCAGTTTCACTTAGTAGACCTTCAATACGAACACGGTTTTCAGCTTCATGTAGCATAAATTTTTTCTCCTTTTTACATTTACAATAGTTATTTTGGTTCTTTCATAAAAAGGTAGGAGGGAATTCCTCCTACCAAATTATTAGAATGAATTACTCAGCGTCATCGCTGGGGACAAAGGTGGCACCAACATCAGTTAGGTTTACATAAACCACAGGCTTCTCTGCACCTTCTACCTCAACCTTCTCGCGCTCAACTAGACCCTTTTTCTGTAGGTCGGTTACATTGGCACCTACGGAACGAGAAGCACGGCCAATGGCATTACAAATCTCATCAATAGAGACATGACCACCCGCATTCTTCACATAATCAAATACGCTCTGACTCTTTTCTGTTAGCTTCATAATTTTTTCTCCTTTTTACATATAAGTTATTTTTATTATTAGATGAGTAAAGGTTTCATGCCTCTCTCAACTTTCTATAAATATTATAGCTAAAATTTACAAAACTTTCAAACTTTCAAACTTAGAAATTTTGGATTTTTATTACCTTTGAATTTTCTCCTAATTTTAAAGTCTTTACCCCTTGGGTTCCACGGCCCAATACTGGAATTTCATCAACTTTTACCCGAATTTGAGTAGTGGAAGATACAACTAAAATATCACTAGCATCAACAAGTGGTAAGAAGTCGCAAAGATTATCAGCTCTTTGAATCTTTACTCCTTTGGTCGCGCGCCCTGTAATTTTGAATTCATTTATACTGGTGCGCTTTGAGTACCCATCTTCACTCACAGAAAGAATTTCTTTTGCTTCCTTTGGAACTACTCGACCAGAAACAACCCCATCTCCCTCATTCAACTTTATACCCACAACTCCTCGGGCTACTCTACCAATAGGTCGAATATCCTTAGTCTCAATAATAATGAAATTACCTTCCTTAGTAAGGATACCAACTCGTTCATCTTTCAAAATAAGAATAGAAATAATCAAGTCATCATTATCTAGTTTTAAAGCCTGAACACCAGTATTTCTTCGTAAATTATACTCAGAGAGCGCCGACTTTTTCAAAATTCCATTCTTTGTAAGGAAGAGAATGTTTGAGGATTCTGTGTCTTTAGAAAGAATTGTGGCCGATTTTATTTCATCGTCTCCATTGATGGGTAGAAGCGAATTTAGGTATTGCTTCTCTCCAATATTGAATTCTCCCATTTTTAAATGATAGAAGGTCCCGCGCTGTGTAAAAAAGAGAACTTCATCCGTATTGTTTCCAATCAGAGTATCTACTACAAATTCTCCTTTATCAAGCTTGAACTTTGAACCTACGCCATTTCTTCGTTGAGAATAAAGAGTAGAGGTTTCACTAACAAATACCGCTCCTTCATTTGTGAAGGAGAGGGATAGCTGTTTTTGTTCAATTGTTTCTTCCTCATTAGAAATATTCAAAATTTTCGTTCTGCGCGCATCTCCAAACTTTTCAGCAACTTCGCGCAGCCCTTTTTCAATTTCTTTTTTGAGGAGATTTTCATCGCCTAAAATTGCTTCAATTCTTTCTTTTTCAGTTTCGAGATTTGACTTTTCAGTTTCTAATTTTGTAATATCTAGATGGGTCAAACGAGAAAGTTTTAGGTCAAGGATTGCCTTTGCTTGAATTTCATCAATACTTAATAGGCGTTGAAGACCGATAGAAGCGTTTTTAGCATCGGCACATTTTTTGATAGTCCTAACTACTTCATCAATCATTGAAATAGCTTTCATTAGACCTTCAATAATGTGGAGGCGTGCGAGAATTTTTCTACGGTCGAATTGAAAGCCATTTATATAAACAATTCTTTCATGGTCAAGATGCGATTGAAGAAGTTCTTTCCATCCAAAAACTCTTGGAAAGCGGCCATTCTCCAAAAAAGTAAAATTGACTCCATAATAACTTTCAAGAGATGTATTCTTATAGAGGTATTTCAAAATCTTTTCTGGCGACGCATTTTTAGAAAGATAAATCTTAATTAGAGGGGTTTTACCAGTTAGGTCATTGAAGCGGTCAATTCCAGGATTCTCATCACCATTAATAATGTCTTCTAGTTGCTTACAGATAGTTTCAGTATAAAGCATATAAGGAATTTCAGAAACTACTAAACATCTTTCCTTTTTATCCCAATCAACAACACTTCTTAACTTACAAGCAGAACCAGTTCCAAGTCGATGGCTTTCTTTTACTTCATCAGCATTGAGAAGAACTGCACCGGTAGCGAAGTCGGGCATACAGTAAATTTCATCAAAATCACACTCGGAATTCCATAAAAGCTTGATAAGGGCCTCATTGAGTTCTTTTAGATTGTACTGAGGACATGAACATGAGGCTCCAACCCCAATACCATATGACCCATTGACTAAATTATAAAAACCTTTAGAGGGTAAAACCATTGGGTATTGTTCTGTGTTATCGTAATTATCTCTCCACTCTTCAATAACTTCTTTTTGAATATCAACAAAAAGATAACTGGCCAAAGGAGAAAGACGAGCACTTGTATAACGAGGCGCGCTCCATGAACCAGAAGCCAGCAATGTTCCATAGGACCCCTCTACTTCGATAAGAGGATAGCGCATAGCAAAAGGCTGACCAGCACGCATAATCACTCCTTCGGCACTACTATCTCCATGAATATACAGTCTAAAACAAGAACCGATTGCTTTCAAAGTCTTCTGAAAAGGTTTTTCATGAATAAACTTATCAGTATAAAGACAATAAAAGATTTGGCGCGCAGAAGGTTTTAATAAGTCTCGTGCATCAGGCAAGGCTCTTGATTGAAGGACAGCTCCTCCAAATTGAAGAAAACTTTCTTTTATAATTGGAGTCAAATTTTTTTCCATTTTTACAGCTCCTTTCTATTCATTATAATATAATTATATCAAAAAAAAGAGAGGAAATCAAATTTCCTCTCCTTATTCACGAATTTCTGAAAAATCAATATTTTCAAAAATAAAATCATGTTTAGGCTTACTATCTTTCCCCATCAAAGAATAAAGTAGTCCATAAGTCTCTTCATCTGGAATCAGAGTATCAATTCGTTGAAATTCTGAAGAAAACATTGCACGTTTTGCTTGCTCAGCACTTAAACCACCAAGGCCCTTATTTCTTTGAACAACCCCTTTGATAGTTTTTCTAACTTTATTGAATTCTTCATCACTATAATAATAAGTTTCTTGCTTACCATTTTTAACTATATAAAGTGGAGAACGCATCCAGCATAGACGGCCTTCCTCAATCAATTGAGGGGCAACTTTATATATAGCACACATAATCAAAAGAGCAATAGCCTTTCCGTCACTGTCCTCATCAGTCAAAATTCCCACTCTACCATAACGAAGCTTTTTATTATCATATTTCCCAGGAATAATATTCATAGCACTCAAAAGAAGTTTCACTTCTTCATTTTGGTAGAACTTTTCATCATCATTAGAAAAAGAATTTATCAATTTTCCTCGCAATGCCAAAATACCAAAGCGCTTCTCATCTCTTGCAACTGCAACACTTGAGGCAGCAGATAGACCCTCGACAAGTAAAAGCGTCGAATCTTGTCCCAAAAACTCGGCATCCTTCAACTTATCACTTGCAAAGACTTTTTTGCGTTGGTTTTTTTCGACTTCTTTTCCAGCTTCAAGAACTTGACGACGAGCTTTTTCTGCCATCATCTCTGCTTTTTTTTCTTTAACTAATAAATCAACAACTTTATCAAATTCATCTTTATGCTTTTTTACAAAGTCTTTTATAGCATCAGTAAAAACTGTTTGGGTATATCCTCTCAGCTCTGGATTTTGGATACGAGATTTGGTTTGGTTTTGATAAATAGGATGAGGGTGGCGCACATTGACAATATAAACTAATCCCTTTCTTATCATATCGGCAGTAAAATCTCCCTTAGATAAAGAATTTATAGTTCTTGTAAAAGCAGTTTTTGCACCAGTGCTCGGTGTTCCACCATCTATATTTAACGCGCCATTAGAAAAAATATATTCTGTTTCTTTTCCACTTGTCCATTGTGCAAATACTTCAACTTCAACCTCATCATCAAATTCTTTATATCCATAAATAAAAGACTTATGTAAAGGTTTTTCAATATTGTCTTTTGCAAAATCTTTTAGCCCCTGTGAGGAGTAAAATGTATCACTTTTTCCTTTATAAGTAAAAACAAATAAAACTTTTGGAATAAAGTAAGATGTAAGTCGAAGTTCTTCTCTAATTCGCTCGGGCTCAAAGGTGTTTTCATCTTTTTCAATATTTAACACTTCCTTATTTGGAGTAAATCTAAAAGTAGAGCCAGTAGAACTAATTTCTCTAATCTTTTCACTTTTATTAGAACATGGAATACCATCTTGAAACTTTAAATGATATTCACTACCTTCTCTTCGACTCCAAACCTCAAACTCCCGAGAGCAAACACATACTGCTGATGTTCCAATGCCATGACATCCTCGAACCTTCTTGTAATTAGAAGTATCAAATTTACCAGAACTATGAGCAGAACAAAAAAGTTCAATCAAAACTTCTTCACAATCTTTATTTGGCCCGCGAGGGACTCCCGCTCCATTATCAATGCAAGTTAGTGTGTCGCAGTCATCAGATAAAATTATTTCAATTCTATTTCCGCGCCCCATCATGGCTTCATCGCAAGCATTATTCAATACTTCAAGAAAACAATTGAAAGAGGCATCCTGTGCGGTCGCCCCTAAATACATTCCAGGAGTGGCTCGACAAGCTGTACGGAAGTCTCTTATTTGAATTGAATTAGCATCATAACCCATTTTATTCTACTCCTTTCT